>Ga0209831_1000099_pt1 | contig 73719 bp, 25 predicted proteins | sample Maine_Asex4_meta_FD_187451 | JGI IMG/M metagenome (GOLD analysis project Ga0209831, IMG submission 187451) | Marine algal microbial communities from Maine, USA - Maine_Asex4_metaG (SPAdes) (version 2) | ecosystem: Host-associated > Algae > Red algae > Unclassified | place: Maine, USA | collected... | reverse complement strand
AGATGATCGAGACTGGCGCTACAGAAGAGTGGACTGTAACAACGATATTTACAGTAGATCTGGAAGTGGTAACTGCAATGAGCGGTGACTGTGATCTAGAAACTGGAGAATCAGGCACGGGTCTACTAAACTGTGCATCGGTAAGCGATGGTGTACCAACGATGACTAGCGATGTATGTGAACCTATCCCAATGCCAGGTGTAAGTGTAGCAAAAGCCGTAACCAGCAGTGCTACACCAACAGGCAATCCAAACGAGTTCAGTATAGAGTATACGATCACAGTGATGAACACAGGAGATGCGAAAGCATTTTATGATCTGACAGATACACTCAAGTACGGTCTAGGCGCAAGCGTAGTAAGTGCAACAGCATTATATGTAGGCGGTGGAGCAGAGACCAATAGCGGAGTAGATAATACAGGAAATTACGATGGCATAGCTAACAATAGCTTGAGTACAAACGAGATGATCGAGACTGGCGCTACGGAATCTTGGACTGTAACAGTCGTGTTCATAGTAGATACTGAAGTGGTAACAGAGATGAGTGGAGACTGTAACTTAGAGACAAGTGAAAGCGGCACTGGCTTACTAAACTATGCAGCAGTGAGTGGTGGTGTACCAACGATGATAACAGACGTATGTGAACCCATCCCGATGCCATCCGTTGAAATATCAAAAGCAATAACGAACAGTGCGACACCAACAGGTAATCCAAACGAATTTAGTTTGGAGTATACGATCACGGTAACAAGCACAGGAGATGCGAAAGCATTTTACGATCTATCAGATACCTTAAAGTATGGAGAAGGCGCGACCGTAGTAAATGCAACAGCTTTATATGAAGGCGGCGGAACAGAGACCAATAGCGGAGGAGATAATACAGGAAGTTACGATGGCATAGTTAACAATAACTTGAGTACTAACGAGATGATCGAGGAGGGGGCTACTGAATCATGGACCGTAACAGTAGTATTCATAGTAGATACCGAAGTGGTAACAGAGATGAGTGGAGACTGTACTTTAGAAACAAGTGAAAGCGGCACTGGCTTACTAAACTGTGCAGCAGTGAGTGGTGGTGTGCCAACGATGGTAACAGACGTATGTGAACCCATCCCGATGCCAGCTGTAGAAATATCAAAAGCAATAACGAACAGTGCGACACCAACAGGAAATCCAAACGAATTTAGTTTGGAGTATACGATCACGGTAACAAGTACAGGAGATGCGAAAGCATTTTACGATCTATCAGATACCTTAAAGTATGGAGAAGGCGCGAACGTAGTAAGTGCAACAGCGTTATATATAGGCGGCGGAACAGAGACCAATAGCGGAGTAGATAATACAGGAAGTTACGATGGCTTAGCTAACAATAACTTGAGTACTAACGAGATGATAGAGGAAGGGGCTACAGAATCATGGACCGTAACAGTAGTGTTCACAGTAGATACCGAAGTGGTAACAGCGATGAGTGGAGACTGTATCTTAGAGACAAGTGAAAGCGGCACTGGCTTACTAAACTGTGCAGCAGTGAGTGGTGGCGTGCCAACGATGGTAACAGACGTATGTGAACCCATCCCGATGCCAGCTGTAAGTGTAGAAAAAGCTATAACAAGTAGTGCGACGCCCACAGGAAATCCAAATGAGTTCAGTATAGAGTATACGATCACGGTAACGAACATAGGTGATGCCAAAGCGTTTTATGATTTGACAGATACCTTAAAGTATGGAGAAGGCGCGAACGTAGTAAGTGCTACAGCGTTATATATAGGCGGTGGAGCAGAGACCAATAGCGGAGTAGATAATACAGCTAATTTCGACGGTACAGCAGATTTCGTAATTAGTGATGATGAGATGATCGAGACTGGCGCTACAGAAGAGTGGACTGTAACTACGATATTTACAATAGATACGGAGGTGGTTACGACTATGAGTGGAGACTGTAATTTAGAGACAAATGAAACAGGTACAGGTTTATTAAACTTTGCGGTAGTTAGTGGAGGGGTGCCAATGTCGAATTCTGAAATATGTGAAGTGATTCCCACGCCTAGCGTTAGTGTAGAGAAAATAATATCAAGCAGCGCGAGTCCAACAGGAAATCAAAATGAATTTACAATTGAGTACACGATTACGGTAACAAGCACAGGTGATGCCAAAGCATTTTATGATTTAACAGATAATATAAAATATGGATTAGGCACAGATTTAATATCAGTGACCGCAGCATATATAGGCGGTGGATTGGAAACAAATAGTGGTATAGATAATACAATGAACTTCGATGGAATCTCAGACTTTTTATTATCCGATAATGAGATGATAGAAGTAGGAGGACAAGAAGCTTGGACAGTCACAACAGTATTTACAGTTGATCCTAATGTTGTTTCTGAGGAAAGTGCAGATTGTAATTTAGATATTAGCGAGACAGGTACTGGGTTACTCAACTGTGCGACAGTAAGTGACGGTGTGCCGACGGAGACGGTAGAAGTTTGTGAAACAACTCCGACACCAGCAATAGAGATCGTAAAATCAATTGCTGAATCATCAACCTGGACAGGGAATCCATTTGAATATTCGATAAGCTATAATATAACGATATCCAATATAGGAGATGCAAAAGCGTTTTACGATCTGACAGATACTTTAAAGTATGGATTAGGCGCTAATATAGAAAGTGTAAGTGCTACCTACATTGGCGGAGGTGCGGAAACGAATAGTGGATTAAATAACACAGGTAACTTTGACGGAACTTCTGACTATCTAATTAGTGATAACGAAATGATAGAGGCAGGAGGATCAGAAGCGTGGGACATTACTGTAGTATATACGATAGATATAACCCAGTTGACTCCAGAAAGTGAGGATTGTAATTTAGATACAGATGAGTCTGGAACTGGTTTATTGAATTGTGCATCTGTTAGTGATGGAGTTCCAGATGATACAGATGATGCCTGTGAGCCTTTGCCTCCAGTACCTGCTGTAGATATAGTAAAAGATATTGCAGATATACAGCCAGCTGCCTCAGGGATTTTAGGTAATGCTGATTTAACTATTGATTTCAAAGTAACGAATATAGGAAATACTGATATTATAAACTTAAGTGTCATTGATGATTTAGTATCAGAATTCGGTTCAGCTTTTGTGAGCATAGTAGGTATTCCATCAGTAGGAATTGGAACAGCTACATCGGCTCCAACTGTCAATACTGCATTTACAGGTAGTACACCTGCTTTAAATATGCTATTAGGAAATGATGGTTTCTTAATGAGGGAGGAGTTCTTTACAATACAGATTATGGTCGAAGTTGATCCCAATGCTATAGGAGCCCCCGATCCTTTAGAAAACCAAGCAACTGTATTAGGAATGCCCATCGACGAAAATGAAGATCCTGTAATTGATCCAGTAACTGGAGATACTGAAGTAACTGACGTATCTGATAGTGGAACGATGTCAGAAGACACTAATCCGGGTGAGCCAGGAGATGAAGGCACAACGGATGATCCCACAGAAATTAGAATTCCATTAATTGCAGCGGTGAAAAGCCTAAAAGAATACTTGCCAGCAACAAGTGGAGAAGTCGGTCATTTTGATATCGTAATGGAAATAGGTGTCAAGAATATTGGTAATGTTCCATTGCATAATATAACATTGGAGGATGATATGACCACAGCACTTCCTGATGGATTTGGTGCTTTATTTGAGTCTATAGTTTATGACGGTACATATCCTAACATTGATACTTTGACAACAGCAGTAATGCCTGGTGGACTTAATCCTCTATTCGATGGTGGGGTTTTAGATGCTGAAATTTTTGATGGATCTGGTATCTTAGAAGTAAATGAAGAAATTTTTGTGCAAATTAGGATTGAGTTAGATGCTTCGAACGATTTAGGAGTGGCTATTCCGGATACAATCTATAATTTAGCGATGGCAACGGGTGATTACACCGATCCGAATTCTAATGAAACAACAACGGTTGAGGATGACTCGGACAGTGGTGTTGATTTCGAAACAACTAACCCAGACGAACCTGGAGATATGGAGACACCAGATGATCCTACTCCTGTACCACTTCTTGGAAAAATAGGAGACTACGTGTGGAATGATTGTAATGGAAATGGAATTCAAGATTCAGGAGAAGTAGGAATTCCTAATGTGCAAATAAATCTATTTGATTCAAATGGTAACTTCTTTTCTGCTGCAGTTACAGATGCGGATGGACTCTACGCGATTGAATTCATTCCACCAGGAGACTACTATATCTTCCTTGTTCCACCAGATGGGTTTGAACTTACTTTTTCTAAGGAAGGTTTTGATCCAACGATGGATTCCGATATAGTGAATTTTGACGGTCTAGGGGGGACTTCTGCTATTACAAATGTGGCACCGGTTTCTTGTGATACGACAAGTTTTGATGTTGGATTATACCAATGTGTTCCTATCGGGGATTTAGTATGGTTTGATAATGACAAAGATGATGTTTTTGACAGCACAGAAAATGGTATAAATGGTTTGAGGGTTAACCTTTATAGACAAGTTAATGGAGGTACTGATTTTGAATTTTATGACTTTGAGTTTACAGGGCATAAGCCAGGAACACCTTCAGATGATGGTTATTATAAATTCTGTGCTCCTCCTGGAACTTACTACTTAGAGATTGGTAATACACTAAATGGGTTGGTGCCAGTACAAGAATATGTAGGCAATGACCCTGAAATAGATAGCGATATCACCAACGAGTTTGGGCCTAATACGACAGATGCTTTTACAGTTGTATGTGGAGATGAAAAATGTGATCTAGGTGCCGGATTCTATTTGATGGCCTCAGCAGGGGATTTTGTTTGGAGTGATGATAATGCAAATGGAATACAAGAAAGTTGGGAACCTAGATTAGCAGGGGTAACAATACAAGCTATTGATATTACAGGAGATATTATTGAGGAAGCTCTAACGGACAATGCGGGTAATTATCAAATCAACAATTTGCAAAAAGAAGATTACTATTTCAAAGTAATTCTTCCTTCAGGATTGATGCCAACTATAGCGAATATGGGAGGAGATAATAATGATAGTGATGTCGATCACAGTAATGGTGCTAATACTACAAAATTATATAGTATGCTACCAGGTGAAAATATTTCTAGCATAGATGTAGGTTTAGTAGCGGATAACCTAGTTCCAGTGGTCTACAAAGCATTTGGTGGAATGAATTATAGTGATTATAATTCGATATACTGGAAAACGGAAGCAGAGTTCAATAATGATAGATTTGAACTAGAACGTAGATTTGAAAACGGAAAATTTGAAAAGATTACTAATGTAAAAGGAGCTGGAACATACTCAGGAGAATCAACTTATTACGTTGAGGATTACGATATTGCAAATGAAGGAACCTACAATTATAGATTGAAGCAAATTGGGTACGATGGTGCAATTAATTATAGTGGAAATTATACTATAAAAGTTTATCAGGGAAGTATTTCTATTTATCCAAACCCTACAATCGACCAATTAAATGTTAAATTACAATCCAGTTTTATTTCAGATTCAGGTGTGAAAATTCAAATTTTTGATAGTTCCTCCACCTTGGTAGAAACTAGAACTTTATCATCTGAATTTGTGAAATTAAATTCTCTAATTCAGTTAGATGTTAGCGGACTCACTGAAGGGATATACACGGTTAAGGTCGTTAATGGAGATGAAGAATTTGAACAGAAGGTTATTAAGATAGAATAGCGAAAGTTAATAATCTAAAGTAAAGGTAGCTAAACGCGTGAGTGTTTAGCTACCTTTTTTTGTATGAGGTTAGTTCTACAAGGTGAATGTTTTGTTTGTAGTGTTATGAGAAGTAATACCATTTCTATTTTTAACGAAGGAACATGAAGAACAAAATAAATAATTACCGTCATTCTAAACTAGAATTGGTATAATTATATAACGATATACTGATAATGACTTTTGATTATGTAAAAGGGCATTTGTAAAACATGATTTTATGATATTTCTTTTTTTTCTAATAGATAGTTATTTTTTTACTTTTTTACATAAATCATCATTTGCGCTTAAAGTATTTTAATTTTTTTTTTACAAATAAAAACTAGAAAAAACCATAAAATATTCACTTACAAGTGATTTATATATTGTTAGTAATTAAATATTAAATTAATATATATGTAAACTATGCATCATTAGACTTTTTTTACATATACAATTTGTAAATTGTATTCAGATAATGAATTTTACAGTTGTTAACACCCCTGATTGAAAATTATTAGGCTCTAGGATTTCACGCAGTTCTCTAAGCTAAGGCTCTGTTAAAATGTACAAAATGAATAATGAAACTTTTCTTACTAAAACTAGGAATGGTATGAACGTATACATACCATTTTTTCTACTTCTATTTTTTGTAACCTTATTTAATGTCAATATGCTCGAGGGTGGAGGTATACAAGATGCAGCACCCTCGCCAACTGATGTTGTCTGGCTAAATATTGGGGATAATAACTTTGGTAATTTTGCTGCATATGGTTCTGCGGGTACAACAAGTGGATTAGCTATAGAAGTGAAAGCAGGAGAGTGTATCTATATAGGATTATCATCAGGTTCAGTTAATTCGGCAGTTACTGATTTCCTTGATGATTATAATTTTAGAATAACTAATGCAGGGGGTACAGTATTGCATGGTCCTTTTTTAGTTAATCAAGGCAACCAAAACGTTTCCTCATGGGGGCAAGGAGGTGGTCCTACTGAGCTTGGTGTAGCAGGCGGATACAGTGTTGCTACCATGCAGAATGGGCAACAAATGTATAAGTTTTGTCCACCCTCTGCTGGAACATATTATATCGAATTTCAGGATAACCCTGCTGCAGCTACTTTTAGAATTCCTTTATGGGACTTCACAGTAGGTTTGCCTCCAGGAGGTGGTGGACCTTCTATAGTGCCAGGAAGAATATATTCTCAAAATTGGTCTTTTAGAACACCGCCAGATGGATTAGCGGCAGGCAATATTTGTAATTTTTTTCAGCGGCCTTTTAACGGCGCTCTATACAGTTATACTACTGATGGATTTGTAAGTAAGATAGATTTTCAAAATTCTGGTTTAAGAGGTTTAACATTTAATGTTGCATTTAATACAGTGGGTCCTGGAACTTCTGGTGTCAATGCAATGGATAGGATGTCTGTAGAAAATGCTAATGCTACAGGAAGCGCAGCAGAACATAAGATATTTTTATCTCCTCCTGACCCGACTTGTTTCCCAGATGGAGCATGTGGTGAAATTACAGTAATAGGACTGACCTGTACGCCAGGTGGGTACTGTATAAATTTTAATTTAACACAGCCTGGTGATTTAGAAATTATATTAGACTTTAATGGTAATGGAATTTATGACGCAGGGACAGCGGATGTCTTATTTGTTGAATCTTTATCTTCAGCAGGTGACCAGTGCGTAATTTGGGATGGAATCAAGGGAGACGGTACTTCGTTTGGACCGGGAGAATCTGTTACTGCGGCTTTTCAGTTTACTCAGGGTATACAACATTATTCCGCTTATGATGTGGAATATCTAACAGAGGGTTTTTGTATAGAAACAGTAAGGCCAGCTGGCTGTCCTACTAACAACCAGTTATACTGGGATGATACGACAATAAATAGTGCCTCTGGAACAGGACAACCTAATGATGGAACTGCAGGGTGCGTCTGTCAAACAGCAGGGTGTAGAACTTGGGATAATTTCTTAGCATGTGGAGGAGGCACAACAAGTCCAGGATATGGTAATTTTAATACCTTAAATACTTGGTGGTTTGCATTTGTGGCTGAAAGACAAGAGATTACTCTGCAATTAGACGAGTGTGTTATAGATGGACCAGAGGAGGTATGTGTAGGTGAAGAACTAGTGGTTGAGGTAATTACTGAGCCAGGATTTGCCTACACTTACAGTTGGGCAGATCCTAATAATGATACAGGAGATAACGCTATGTATACAGTTCCGTCGGCAACAATTGCGGATGCTGGAGAGTATTGTGTTACACTTACAACTTCAGACGGTTGTACAAGCTCGTGTTGTATTACAGTGGTCGTGAATACCTTGCCTATTTGTGACGTGACGTCTACGATAGGTGCTAGTGGACCTGATGAGATGGATGGATCATTTGATTTTAATATTACGGGAGTAGCAAGTCCTTATGATTATACCATAACGGATGATAACGGAGCCATCATAACTATGGGAACCGCTATAAATGGATCAAATGTTATAATTCCTAGTTTAGCAGAAGGAACATATACTGTAGCTATAGTAGACGAGAATGGATGCAATAGTGTTTGTGAAGTAATTATTGGTTTCGCTGATGTGACCATCGCTAAAGAAGTTACTATTTCGCCAGCGCCGACAGGTAATCCTAATGAATTTACAATAGAATATACATTAACGGTATCAAATGATGGGACTACACCAGGTACATACGATTTGACAGATACCTTAAAATATGGATTAGGAGCAAGTGTAATTAGTGCGACAGGAATGTATGTAGGAGGAGGAACAGAAACACAGACAGGAACAGACAACACTGGAATGTTTGATGGACAAGCAGATTACCTGTTAGGAAGTGATGAAATGATAGCAGTAGGAGTTACAGAAGACTGGACAGTAACAGTGATATTTACAGTAGATCCAGGAACAGTAACAAGTACAAGCGCAGACTGTACATTGGATATGGGAGAGGGAGGAACAGGATTACTGAATTGTGCAGCGGTAAGTAATGGAGTACCAGATGATACGGCAGATGCGTGCGAACCTATACCGGTACCAGAGGTGTCAATAAGTAAGTCAGTGACAAGTACTCCAGCGCCAACAGGCAATCCAAATGAGTTTACAATAGAATATACAATCACAATAGAAAATACAGGAACTGTTGTAGCATTTTACGATTTGACAGATACCTTAAAATATGGAGTAGGAGCAAGTGTAATCAGTGCGACAGGAATGTATGTAGGAGGAGGAACAGAAACACAGACAGGAACAGACAACACTGGATTGTTCGATGGACAAGCAGATTACCTGTTAGGAAGTGATGAAATGATAGCAGTAGGAGTTACAGAAGACTGGACAGTAACAGTGATATTTACAGTAGATCCAGGAACAGTAACAAGTACAAGCGCAGACTGTACATTGGATATGGGAGAGGGAGGAACAGGATTACTGAATTGTGCAGCGGTAAGTAATGGAGTACCAGATGATACGGCAGATGCGTGCGAACCTATACCGGTACCAGAGGTGTCAATAAGTAAGTCAGTGACAAGTACTCCAGCGCCAACAGGCAATCCAAATGAGTTTACAATAGAATATACAATCACAATAGAAAATACAGGAACTGTTGTAGCGTTTTACGATTTGACAGATACCTTAAAATATGGATTAGGAGCAAGTGTAATCAGTGCGACAGGAATGTATGTAGGAGGAGGAGCAGAAACACAGACAGGAACAGACAACACTGGAATGTTTGATGGACAAGCAGATTACCTGTTAGGAAGTGATGAGATGATAGCAGTAGGAGTTACAGAAGACTGGACAGTTACAGTAATATTTACAGTAGATCCAGGAACAGTAACAAGTACGAGTGCAGACTGTACATTGGATATGGGAGAGGGAGGAACAGGATTACTGAATTGTGCAGCGGTAAGTAATGGAGTACCAGATGATACGGCAGATGCGTGCGAACCTATACCGGTACCAGAGGTGTCAATAAGTAAGGCAGTGACAAGTACTCCAGCGCCAACAGGCAATCCCAATGAATTTACAATAGAATATACAATCACAATAGAAAATACAGGAACTGTTGTAGCGTTTTACGATTTGACAGATACCTTAAAATATGGAGTAGGAGCAAGTGTAATCAGTGCGACAGGAATGTATGTGGGAGGAGGAGCAGAAACACAGACAGGAACAGACAACACTGGATTGTTCGATGGACAAGCAGATTACCTGTTAGGAAGTGATGAGATGATAGCAGTAGGAGTTACAGAAGACTGGACAGTAACAGTGATATTTACAGTAGATCCAGGAACAGTAACAAGTACAAGCGCAGACTGTACATTGGATATGGGAGAGGGAGGAACAGGATTACTGAATTGTGCAGCGGTAAGTAATGGAGTACCAGATGATACGGCAGATGCGTGTGTACCCATACCCTTACCAAGTGTGTCTATAAGTAAAATTATTTCTAGTTCAGCTAGCCCAACTGGTAACCTAAATGAATTTACAATAGAATATACAGTAACTGTCGAAAACACCGGTAATTCTAAAGCCTTTTACGATCTTACAGACACACTTAAGTTTGGATCAGGTGCAACGGTTGTTGATGCTGATGCAACATATGTTCTAGCAGGTACAGAAACCCAGTCGGGAATAGATAATTCTGCTACTTTTGATGGAGTCGGTAATTACCTAATTAGTGATGATGAAATGATAGAAGTAGGACAATCTGAAAGCTGGATTGTTGCGGCAACTTTTGTAGTCGTTCCAGAAATGATAACTGGTGGTAGTGGAAATTGTGTATTAGAAACAGGAGAGACTGTTACTGGATTATTGAATTGTGCAACAGTAAGTGATGGTGTGCCCTCTGCAACTGACGATGCATGTGAGCCTATTCCAGTACCATCGGTTTCACTAAGTAAAGCGGTGACAAGTGCTCCGATGCCAACAGGTAATCCTAATGAGTTCTCGATAACTTATACAATAACAATAGAAAATACAAGTGAAACCAAAGCGTTTTACGATTTGACAGATACACTAAAATATGGTGCTGGAGCAACAATAATGATGGCTACGGCTGTTCATATACCAATCGGTACAGAAACTTTTTCTGGGGTTGATAACACGGCGACGTTTGATGGCGTAGGCAATAACTTAATTAGTGATGATGAGATGATTGAGGCAGCAGCAAAAGAAGAGTGGGAGGTAACCGTAGTGTTTGTAGTTGACCCTCAACAAGTTTCAGAAGGAAGTGGTAATTGTCAATTAGAAACAGGAGAAACGGTAACAGGCTTACTAAACTGTGCCGCAGTAGGAGATGGTGTACCAGACGCAACGGATGATGCATGTGCTCCTATTCCATTGCCTTCTGTCTCTATAGATAAGGTGATTTCTTCTACCTCTACCCCCACAGGGAACGCAAACGAATTCTCGATAGAGTATACTATAAGTATTACGAATACAAGCGATGCTAAAGCATTTTATGATTTGACTGACACATTAAAGTATGGACTTGGCGCTCAGGTAATAAGTGCGACGGCAAGTTATATTGGAGGAGGTACAGAGAATTTAAGTGGTGTCGATAATACAGCAGCATTTGATGGAGTTGCAAATTTTTTAATAAGTGATAATGAAATGATTGAAGCTGGTGTAAGTGAAGACTGGTTAGTTTCCGTTGTCTATTTATTGACACCTGGAAATGTTACTCCCACTAGTGGAGATTGTACCTTAGATGCAGGGGAAGCTGGTACAGGCCTGCTTAACTGCGCTGCTGTAAGTGATGGTGTTCCAAATGCTACAGATGATGCATGCGAACCACTAGCCATGCCGGCAGTAAGCGTTTCCAAATCAATTACAAATTCCGCATTACCAACAGGTAATCCAAATGAGTTTGAAATAGAATATACAATAGTAACATGGAATACTGGTGACGCGGTAGCTTTTTATGATCTTAGTGATATGATCAAATTCGGTGATGGGACTACAGTTTTAGATGCTACGATTCAGTATATTCCTCTAGGAGATGAAACATCCACTGGAGCAGATAACAGTCCTAGTTTTGATGGAGAATCTAATTTTTTAATCGTGGATAATGAGATGCTAGCTATAGGTGCTACAGAATCGTGGACAGTTACTGTATTATTTACAGTAGATCCCACGATGGTGACAGGAGAGAGTAGTAATTGTATATTAGAGAGTGGTGAAATGGCAACTGGATTATTAAATTGTGCGGTTGTAGGAGGAGATGTTCCTACAGCAATGGATGATGCATGTGAGCCGGTTCCTATGCCTGCCGTTTCTGTTTCTAAAACTATATCGACAAGTTCTTCTCCTGCGGGAAGTCCTAATGTTTTTGATTTAGCGTACACTATAACCGTTAGTAATACTGGAGATGCGAAAGCCTTTTACGATCTATCAGATACACTAAAGTTTGGAGCAGGTGCTACAGTATTATCGTCTAGCGCTACTTACATAGGAGGAGGAACAGAAAATCAGAGTGGTATAGATAATTCTGCATCGTTTAATGGAGAGTCTAACCATCTGATAAGTGATAATGAAATGATAGAAATAGGAGCTAGTGAGGATTGGTTAATCGAAGTTCAGTATATTGTAGATCCAGAATTGCTTACAGGAGAAAGTAGTAATTGTACGCTAGAGTCAGGCGAATCTGTAACTGGTTTATTAAATTGTGCAACCGTGAGTGGAGATGTGCCATCAGCTACGGATGATGCATGTGAGCCGATTCCTTCTCCTGCAGTATCTATTTCTAAAGCGATAAGCAGCTCGGCATTGCCTACTGGTAATCCTAATGAGTTTACAATTTCTTATGAAATAACAGTTACAAATACTGGAGATGCCAAAGCATTCTATGATCTCACCGATACACTTAAGTATGGTTCTGGTGCTACAGTAGTAGATGCAAATGTAAATTATATAGGAGGCGGAACAGAAGATCTAAGTGGAATAAATAATACAGCTTCTTATGATGGACTGGCAGATTATTTGATCAGTGATAATGAGATGATAGAACTGGGAGCTGTAGAAGTATGGGAAGTGGTTGTGATATTTACAGTAGATGTGGAAATGATTATAGATGGATCTGCAAACTGCATGCTAGAGATGGGAGAAACGGGTACAGGACTTCTTAATTGTGCCTCGGTAAGTGATGGTGTGCCAGATGCTACAGATGATGCATGTGAGCCATTACCAGTTCCTGCAGTAGAAATAACTAAAGCAGTGACAAGTTCGGCAGCTCCAACTGGCAATCCTAATGAATTTACAATAGAGTACACCATAACAATAGAAAATATAGGAGATGCAAAAGCATTCTATGATCTGACAGATACATTAAAGTACGGTGTAGGAGCAAGTGTAGTAAGTGCAAGTGCAGCGTACATAGGAGGAGGGACTGAGGATCTCAGCGGAATGGATAATACGGGATCATATGATGGTGTCGCAGATTATTTATTATCGGGAAGTGAGATGATAGAAATAGGAGCCACAGAAGACTGGACAGTAACGGTAGTATTCACAGTAGATCCCAATGTAGTTACGAGTACAAGTGCAGACTGTTCTCTCGATATGGGAGAAGCAGGAACTGGTTTGTTGAACTGTGCAGCAGTAAGCAATGGTGTGCCAGATGATACAGCAGATATTTGTGAACCACTACCAGTGCCTGCGGTAGAAATAAGCAAAGCGATAACGAGTTCAGCTGCGCCAACAGGAAATCCAAACGAGTTTACGATAGAGTATACAATAACGATAGAGAATACAGGAGATGCAAAAGCATTCTATGATCTGACAGATACATTAAAGTACGGTGTAGGATCAAGTATAGTAAGTGCAAGTGCGGCGTATGTAGGAGGAGGGACTGAGGATCTCAGCGGAATGGATAATACGGGATCATATGATGGTGTCGCAGATTATTTGTTATCGGGAAGTGAGATGATAGAAATTGGAGCTACAGAAGACTGGACAGTAACGGTAATATTTACAATAGATCCTAATATGGTATCAGCCACAAGTGCAGATTGTAGCTTAGATATGGGAGAAGCAGGAACTGGACTATTGAACTGTGCAGCAGTTAGCAATGGTGTGCCAGATGCTACAGCAGATGTATGTGAGCCATTACCAGTGCCAGCGGTGGAAATAAGCAAAGCGATAACGAGTTCAGCTGCGCCAACAGGAAATCCAAACGAGTTTACGATAGAGTATACGATTACGATAGAGAATACAGGAGATGCAAAAGCATTCTATGATCTGACAGATACATTAAAGTACGGTGTAGGAGCAAGTGTAGTAAGCGCAAGTGCAGCGTACGTAGGAGGAGGGACTGAAGATCTCAGCGGAATGGATAATACGGGATCATATGATGGTGTCGCAGATTATTTATTATCGGGAAGTGAGATGATAGAAATAGGAGCCACAGAAGACTGGACAGTAACGGTAGTATTCACAGTAGATCCCAATGTAGTTACGAGTACAAGTGCAGACTGTTCTCTCGATATGGGAGAAGCAGGAACTGGTTTGTTGAACTGTGCAGCAGTTAGCAATGGTGTGCCAGATGCTACAGCAGATGTATGTGAGCCATTACCAGTGCCTGCGGTGGAAATAAGCAAAGCGATAACGAGTTCAGCTGCGCCAACAGGAAATCCAAACGAGTTTACGATAGAGTATACAATTACGATAGAGAATACAGGAGATGCAAAAGCGTTCTATGATCTGACAGATACCTTAAAGTATGGTGTAGGAGCAAGTATAGTAAGTGCAAGTGCAGCGTACGTAGGAGGAGGGACTGAGGATCTCAGCGGAATGGATAATACGGGATCATATGATGGTGTCGCAGATTATTTGTTATCTGGAAGTGAGATGATAGAAATCGGAGCTACAGAAGACTGGACAGTAACAGTTATATTTACTATAGATCCTAATATGGTATCAGCCACAAGTGCAGATTGTACCTTAGATATGGGAGAAGCGGGAACTGGACTATTGAACTGTGCAGCAGTAAGCAATGGTGTGCCAGATGCTACAGCAGATGTATGCGAACCATTACCTATGCCAGCAGTAGAGATCAGTAAGTCGATATCAAGTTCTGCAAGTCCTACAGGAAATCCAAATGAGTTTACGATAGAGTATACCATAACGATCGAAAATACAGGAGATGCTAAAGCATTCTACGATTTGACAGATACTCTAAAATACGGAGAAGGTGCAAGTGTAATAAGTGCAAGCGCTGCATATGTAGGAGGAGGAGCAGAAGATTTGAGTGGAACAGATAATACAGCGTCCTTTGATGGAGTAGCTGACTATTTGCTGAGTAGTGATGAGATGGTAGAAATCGGAGCTACAGAAGACTGGACAGTAACAGTTATATTTACTATAGATCCTAGCATGGTATCAGCTACAAGTGCAGATTGTAGCTTAGATATGGGAGAAGCAGGAACAGGATTATTGAACTGTGCAGCTGTAAGCAATGGTGTGCCAGATGCTACAGCAGATGTATGCGAACCACTACCTATGCCAGCAGTAGAGATCAGCAAGTCGATATCAAGTTCCGCAAGTCCTACAGGAAATCCAAATGAGTTTACGATAGAGTATACCATAACGATCGAAAATACAGGAGATGCTAAAGCATTCTACGATTTGACAGATACTCTAAAATACGGAGAAGGTGCAAGTGTAGTAAGTGCAAGCGCTGCATATATAGGAGGAGGAACAGAAGATTTGAGTGGAACAGATAACACAGCGTCCTTTGATGGAGTAGCTGACTATTTGCTGAGTAGTGATGAGATGATAGAAATCGGAGCTACAGAAGACTGGACAGTAACAGTTATATTTACAATAGATCCTAATATAGTATCAAGCACAAGTGCAGATTGTAGCTTAGATATGGGAGAAGCAGGAACTGGATTATTGAACTGTGCAGCCGTAAGTAATGGTGTGCCAGATGCTACAGCAGATGTATGCGAACCACTACCTATGCCAGCAGTAGAGATCAGCAAGTCGATATCAAGTTCCGCAAGTCCTACAGGAAATCCAAATGAGTTTACGATAGAGTATACGATTACGATCGAAAATACAGGAGATGCTAAAGCATTCTATGATTTGACAGATACCTTAAAATATGGTATAGGATCTACTATTGTAAATGCAAGTGCAGCTTATGTAGGAGGGGGAGTGGAAGACCTCAGCGGTATGGACAACACGGGATCATACGATGGAGTAGCGGATTATTTGATATCCGGAAATGAGATGATAGAAGTAGGAGCAACCGAAGACTGGACCGTTACTGTTGTATTTACAATAGATCCTAACGCGATTACAAGTGCAAGTGCAGATTGTAGCTTAGATATGGGAGAATCAGGAACAGGTTTGTTGAACTGTGCTTCCGTAAGTAATGGTGTGCCAGATGATACAGCAGATGCCTGCGAACCATTACCTATGCCAGCAGTAGAAATAAGCAAAGCAATAACAAGTTCTGCAAGTCCTACAGGCAATCCAAATGAGTTTGAAATAGAATATACGATAACAATAGAAAATACAGGAGACGCAAAAGCATTCTATAATTTGACAGATACCTTAAAATATGGTATAGGATCTACTATTGTAAATACAAGTGCAGCTTATGTAGGAGGGGGAGTGGAAGACCTCAGCGGAATGGACAATACGGGATCATACGATGGAGTAGCGGATTATTTGATATCCGGAAATGAGATGATAGAAGTAGGAGCAACCGAGGACTGGACCGTTACTGTTGTATTTACAATAGATCCTAACGCGATTACAAGTGCAAGTGCAGATTGTAGCTTAGATATGGGAGAAACTGGAACAGGATTATTGAACTGTGCTGCCGTAAGTAACGGTGTGCCAGATGATACAGCAGATGCCTGCGAACCATTACCTATGCCAGCAGTAGAGGTGTTCAAACGAGTTACACAAGAACCATTGCCTACAGGTAATGTAAATGAGTTCGAAATAAAGTATCTCGTTACTGTAAATAGTGTCGGAGATGCAAAAGCTTTTTACGACCTAGCAGATACTTTGAAATTTGGAACAGGTGCAACCATAATAGATGTAAATGCATTATATCTAGGTGGAGGAACCGAGATGAATAATGGTATAGATAACACTACCTCTTTTGATGGTACTAGTAACTTTTTACTGACTGATAATGAAATGTTAGAAGTAGATGCTTTCGAAGAATGGGAGGTAGCAGTAATATTTATTGTAGATCCGCTTACGACAACGATGACCAGTGGAGACTGTACTATCGACGCGGGTGAGACGGGGACAGGTCTACTCAATTGTGCAGGAGTTTCTGACGGAGTGCCTGAAATGTCAGCCGATGCATGTACAACGATTCCAATGCTTTCTGTAGAAATCACGAAGCTAATTTCTAGCCCTGTGACTTGGACAGGTAATCCTTTTGAGTATACGATAAGCTATAATGTTATGGTAGAAAACTCTGGAGATAATAAAGCTTTCTACGATTTGAATGATACTTTGAAATATGGAGCTGGAGCTAATATAGTTAGTGTCGATGTGATTTATATTCCTGGTAATGACGAAACTATATCTGGAACGGATAACTCAGCATCATTTGATGGTACGACAGACTTCTTATTGACAGATAACGAAATGATAGAAGTTTCGGGAATAGAAAGTTGGCAAATAGATGTCGTTTTTTCAGTCGATCTAAATCAAGTAACTGCCGAGAGTGAAAACTGTGATCTGATTGCTGGGGAAACTGGAACAGGATTACTTAATTGCGCTGGAGTTTCGGATGCAGTGCCAGAAGATTCTGACGATGCGTGTGAATCTATTCCTTTGGTACCTGCAGTAGATCTTGTAAAAGATATTGCGGACATACAAACTGCGGCATCAGGCGTTTTAGGAAATGTTGATCTGACGATCGATTTTCAGATCACGAATATAGGGAACACGGATATAATTAATCTAAGTTTAATAGATGATATAGTTTCAGAATTTGGACCAGCATTCGTGCAAGTTGTAGGTATACCTACCTTAGGTGCAGGGACAGCAACTATGCTTCCGACTATAAATTCTGGTTATACTGGAACGAGCCCAGACTTAGATATGTTTGTAGGATTTGACGGCTTCTTGATGCGGGATGAATTTTTCACAATCCAGATAATGGTGGAGATAGATCCTAATGCTCCAGGAATACCAGATCCATTAGAAAACCAGGCAACAGTATCAGGTACACCTATAGATGGAACTGGCAATGAAGTGAATGATCCTGTTACAGGAGAACCTGAAGTTACCGATGAGTCAGATAGTGGAACGATGCCAGACGATACGAACCCAGGAGAACCAGGAGATGAAGGTACAACAGATGATCCTACAGAGATTAGAGTGCCACTTATAGCTACGGTAAAAAGCCTCATAGAGTACTTGCCTGCGAATAGTGGTGAGGATGGACATTTGGATATTGTCATGGAGTTAGCTGTGAAAAATATAGGTAATGTACCATTGAATAATCTGAGTCTGATAGATGATATGACCACAGCAATTCCTGCTGGATTTGGTGGTATCTTCGAGTCTATAGTATATGACGGCACCTATCCATTTATTACGCCTGCAACTACAGCCGTAATGCCAGGAGGTCTGAATCCTGCATTTGATGGAGGAATATTAGATGCTGAAATATTTGATGGAACTGGTGTTGTAGATCCTAATGAGGAAATATATGTTCAGATAAGAATAGAACTAGATGTATCAGATGACGTCGGCGTTGCGATTCCAGATACTATTTACAACTTGGCAACAGCATCTGGTGATTATACAGATCCGAATTCTAACGAAACAACAACTGTAGAGGATGACTCTGATAGTGGAACTGACTTTGAGGGAACTAATCCAGATGAGCCAGGAGATGAAGGTACACCAGATGATCCTACACCAGTTCCTTTACTTGGAAAGCTAGGGGACTTTATATGGAATGATTGTAACGGTAATGGAATCCAAGATCTAGGGGAAGTTGGTATAGCTAATGTGACAATAGAATTATTTGATGGAATGGGTACTTTTGTAAAATCTGTTGTTACAGATGCGAATGGTATGTATATAATTAACGGTATACTGCCAGGCGATTATTATGTCAAAATGATTGTGCCTGGTGATTTTGAAATCACGTTCCCTAAAGAAGGCGCAAATGAAGAACTTGATTCTGATTTTACAAATTTCTTTGGTCCAGGAACAACTAATTTACAATATATTGGTCCAGCCTCATGTGAAATAACTTCATTTGATGGAGGTCTATATCAATGTGTTCCTATCGGAGACTTAGTATGGTATGACAATGATGAAGATGATATTTTCGATAGCACAGAAAACGGAATTAATGGCCTTAAGATTAATCTATACAGACAGATAAATGGTGGGACAGAATTCGAATTATGGGATTTTGATTTTACAGATCTGAAGCCAGGAACACCCTCAGATGATGGTTACTATAAGTTCTGTGCACCACCAGGAACGTACTACTTAGAAATTGGAAGCATACTAAATGGCTTAGTTCCAGCACAAGAAAATATAGGAAGCAATGAAGAGATAGATAGTGATATTACTAACGAATTTGGTCCCAATACTACTGACGCATTTGCAGTTGTTTGTGGCACTGATAAGTGTGACTTAGGAGCTGGATTTTATTTGATGGGAACAGCAGGGGATTTTGTTTGGAGGGATGATAACGGTAATGGACAGCAAGAGAGCTGGGAGCCTAGGCTAGAAAATATTACCATCCAAGCTAGAGACATAACAGGAGATATTATTGCAACAGCTGTAACAGATGCTGATGGATTCTACGAAGTAGATTATCTCCAAAAAGAGGATTATTATTTCAAGGTTATCACACCTTCTGGTTTAGCTCCCACGATTCCTAATATTGGAAATGATGATAGTGATAGTGACATAGATAATAGTAATGGGATAAATACAACAGGTTTGTATACGATGGTGCCAGGAGAACATATTCCTAGCATAGATGTAGGATTGGTGTTTGGTACATTACCAGTAGAGTTTACTGCATTTGATGGCTATAAAAAGGGAGAATATAACTTCTTATATTGGACTACCGCGACAGAAATTAATAATGATAGGTTCGAGGTGGAAAGGAGATTTGAACGTGAAGAATTTGTAAAAATTGGAGAGGTTAATGGAGCAGGAACAGTATACGATGAGCGCAACTATGATTTTAAAGATTATGATATTAATCTTGCTGGTGTATATTATTACAGGCTGAAGCAAGTGGATCTAGACGGAAACTATAAGTATAGTGGTATTATAGCTATAAGAATAGAATCTGATGAAAAGGCTAGCATTTCAGTATTCCCTAACCCTACCATAGAAGAAGTGAATATCAAGTTAGAAGCTTGGAAAATATCTGATTTGGATTTAGAGATTCAGATTTTTGATAGCGCTTCTAAGCTAGTAGAAACGAGAACTGTTGATGCTGCTTATGTCAAAGGAAATTCTGTAGTAAAACTAGATCTTAGCTCACTTATACAAGGTACTTATATGATCAAGTTGATACAAGGACAGGAAATATTCGAGCAGAAAATTATTAAGCTTGATTAGGCTTAACTTAAAATAAAATTTCTAAAAGGAGTTAGACTTATTGACAGTCTAACTCTTTTTTTTTAAAGTGGTATTGATAGAAAAAAAGACTAAAGGAAGTCCGTATTCCAGCTAGGACTAATACCAATTCTAGTTTAGAATGACGGTAATTATTTATTTTGTTCTTCATGTTCCTTCGTTAAAAAGCCTCGCCGAACCTATGGGTTCGCCTACGATTTTTGCCTTGATCCATTTTGAACAATTCTAAATCCTTTTCCGTCATCTAAAAACAGAATAGGTATAATTGCAGTTATTAGAATTGTAATTAGAATCTGCGAATATTATTCTCAAGTTTTACCAGATGAATTGGTTTTAAAAAATACTTTGCCGTACAGTCTCCAACATCACAAAAGTTTTAAAAAACTTATCACAAATACATATTTTAATATATTTTATAATTATTAATATAAAATAAGATAATAATAACGAGAATGATATATGGGAACTTATAGAGAATGGTGTGAATGGAATCAAAGTGAATCTATATAGACTAGATAACGATGGCTCTGGATACACACTATGGGATACAGAATTTACAGGTCATAAGCCAGGTACACCTTCGGATGATGGATACTATAAATTCTGTGCACCTCCAGGAACGTATTACCTAGAGATAGGAACAATACTTAACGGATTAGTAGCAGCGCAAGAAGATGTAGGAAACAATGAGGAGATCGATAGTGACATCACAAATGATAATGGTCCTAATACGACAGATTCATTTACGGTAATTAGCGGAGATGAAAAATGTGATCTAGGAGCAGGATTCTACTTGATGGGGACAGCAGGAGATCGTGTATGGAGAGATGACAATGGTAATGGACAGCAGGAGAATTTCGAACCGAGAATGGCTAACGTAACGATCCAAGCTATAGATATTACTGGAGATGTAATTGCAGAAGCACAAACAGATTCGGAAGGAAACTATGAGATAGATTACTTACAGAAAGAAGATTACTTCTTCAAGGTTATACTACCATCAGGTATGTCACCAACAGTAGCGAACAATGGAAATGATGACAATGATAGTGATGTAGATAACAGTAATGGACTGAATACAACAAGACTATATACGATGGTGCCAGGTGAGCATATACCAAGCATAGATGTAGGACTTGTATTCGGAACCGTACCCGTAGAGTTTACAGAATTCAACGGAGAAAATAGAAAAACTCATAACTATATCTACTGGTCTACAGCCACGGAGGTAAACAATGAGCGATTCGATTTAGAGAGAAGTATAGACAATAGTGATTTTACAAAAATCGCTGAGATAGAAGGAGCTGGAACTGTATTAGATGTACGTAATTATGATTTCGAAGATGAGGATATCTCAGTTTCTGGAATCTACTACTACAGACTTAAGCAGTTAGATTATGATGGTAACCATAGATACAGTGGAACTATAGCAATCAAAGTTCAGAGAAATGATAGATCGGGAATGATAGTATATCCTAACCCTGCAGTAGAAGATGTGAATCTTTCTCTAAGAGGACTAGGAGGTATAGCAGCAGATGCGAATATCGAGATCTATGATATTACAGGAAAGATGGTAACAGACTGGGAGATTGTATCTAGTCAGTCTGCAGAATCATTAGATATGATTCTAGATGTGAGTAAGCTTGCAGAAGGAATCTACAGTATAAGACTTACAAATGGAGAGGAGACTTACGAGTCTAAATTGATAAAGGTAACGGAGTAAGACATTTATGACTGAGCGTGCAGCAATAAATTTTGTCGCAGCATGCTCAGGTATAATTGTATAAGAATTATTTGTACGTTTTTGGTGGTTGCATAGAGCCTTCTATGTGGCCATCATTTTTTTAAAGAGTTGATCTAGTAATAGGTCAGCTCTTTTTTTATAAGAGTAAATTTAAGGCGGGGATAGATCTATTTATTATGGCTGACTCTAGAATTTATATCGGTACATAAAGAAATTAATATTCCAAATACCAAAAAAAAAATAGTACAAGAAACGAGCTTTAGTTTCTAATACTTTTAGTCTTATATGATATGTTCATTTATTAAAAAGTAAATAATAAAAACTGAAACAAAGGTACCAACTTGCTAAAAGTATTTTAAGGTATTTGTACATTACTTTACAGAAATACGATAGTGATAGTGCTAAATCAGATAATAATTTAACATATATTTACAGCATACAAATACCTAACACTCCCTTCTTTTTTCTTACAACCCTATGTAATACCTTATACTCCTTTATACTTTTCATGTGTAACCCTGTTTTTATTAGAATTTTTTTTTAAAGAAAATTTTTTATTTATAAAAAACCAAAAGATGGATGTAAATAACAATCTACCTAATTTCAATATGGGCTGATACAGCCAAGTTTTTTTACACAAGTACATACCCTCCCTAAAAATTATTTATTTATTATCGGAAAAAGAATAGTCCATTATTCTAATAGTTATTCTATTGCCTAGACAGTTCCGATGAAATTAAAATCTCAAGTAATGAAGTATTTTATTGATCTACGTATCAAACCTCGAGTTTTTACTTCGAGTACTATATTTTTTAAATTTTTCTCATTAGCGTTCTTTATACTTATTAATATTAATTCCATTACTGCTCAACTGGATAATCCAGATTGGGGAGAAGGTATAGGTACTTGTTCCGACGGTATTCTCTTGTATCCAGGAGTAGCAGTTGCTACCTGTGCGGTTACGGATGATGTACCTGTAAATGAAAGATATACGATGGCATTTATGTCATTGAATGCGGGTACAACTGTAACTATGAGAGAGGAGATTACGAACATGGATAGTGCATTGCACCATACGGATTGGTTGATTCAGAACATAGGCAACCTTTTTGGTGTAGCCTTAGTGCAAGAAACAGGAACAGCTTACGTTGCCGCATCTTCTAATTATGGATCTAGCTACGGATTTGTTAATATGACTGCAGATGGAGTTTTAAATTATGGAAATTTAAATCCTGGTGCTACAGAATTAGAGAATGCAGGAACTGTTTACCGTATCGATCCTATAACGGGTGCTGCTTCTGTATTTACAATATTACCGCAACAAGCTACTACTCTTGCACATTGGGATTGTGAAAATAACGTTCAAGAACTTACCAGAAATAACACAGGAGTTGGATTAGGAAATATTGCATACGATGATGTCAATGATCAATTTTTTATAACTAACGTAGAAGATGGAAGAATATACAGAGTTAATTCAGCAGGGGTGATTTTAGATTCCTATGATCCTGGTGCATATGACACTGGAGTTCCAGGAATTGCTGACTTAGAAGATACACCTTATGGATTAGCTGTAGAGCCTGGTTCAGGAAGGTTGTTTTACGGCTTAGTAGATGATCCTGGAGCAGGCAGTCCCGCAACAAATCCTGGGTCTCCTCAGGTTTTTTCTATAGATTTAGGAGTGGGTGGTACCTTTTTAGGTACCTCTAATACGACAGTACTTCCAGCTGGGGTTCCTGATAATTTTGTTGGTACAGAAACCTTACAGGCTACCATCCCTACGGGAGGTGGAAATTCATTTACAAATCATACCGTATATTTTATAAGTGATATTACTTTTCCTACAGCAGATCAGATGTTGGTAGGAGTTAGAGTAGGCTGTCATGCCAGCTGGCATACTTCGTATAATCACTGGGCAGAGACAAATCTTATAACAAGAAATACGGGAACAAATTTATTTTCCAATACGCCTTTCGAATATGATATTTCAGTTACAGGTGATGCAGGAATCGATGACACATACGGTGGAGTTGCTTATTTCGACCCTAGAAATGATGATTGTGATCTTTATTTTGCTACAAGTTCTGCTGATATATTAGTAGAAGCTGGACCACACGGATTAGCTATTTGGAATGCAGAAACGATGAATGCACCAGTGGATCCTCTAGGCGTTTTTTCTTATGGTCTCGTAGATAATTTAGATCCTAAGGGTGTCGGTGGAGATTTAGAAATATTCAATGGATGCAGATTTTCTTGTGATATTAGTGGAGATGGACAGGTGTGTGAGAATGAAACTTTCACCTTAAATTTCACACCTCCATGCTCTAGCATTACTTTTGAGTGGCAAGTAGATGGTGGCGCAAGTATAAATGGTGTAAATGATGAATCTTCAGTTTCTATAACCGCGGGTTCTAATAATTTTACAGTAACCTTAATTTCCAGAGATATAGATGATCCTTGTGAATACCCTGTAACAGTGATCGTTCCGAATACCACATTAAATGATCCAGCTGACGTTTGTATAGATGGGGCAGACATGAATTTTTCTGGTTCGCCAATTGGAGGTACGTACAGTTCCGATGCAGGAGCAGCACTTTCTGATAATGGAGATGGCACGGCATTATTAGATGTTGATGCAGCAGGGTCAGGCATTTATACAATAAGCTATTCTGCTACAGATGCGGCAGGATGTATAGATGAAGCTACGGTTATGGTAGAAGTTTTTGCTCTACCTGAGCCAAGTATCTTACCAGCAGGTCCATTCTGTGTTGCAGGCTCAGTAGAGACGCTCCAAGCAAGTCCAGTAGGCGGAACTTGGTCAGGAACAGGAATCACTAATCCAGTTTTTGGCCTTTTTGATCCTGTGACAGCAGGGGTAGGTACACATACAGTTACGTATACGATTACTGACCTTAATAATTGTTCTAATGATGCCATGATAGATATAGTTGTAAATGGTATTACTGCCGAGGTTAATACTACACCTTCTAGTATTTGTGCCGATGCAGAAAATGGAGTTAATATTGTGGACTTAAATGATTTACTTTCTCCTATGGGTACTACAGGTACTTGGGCAGATACAGATGCTTCTGGTGGATTAAGTGGATCCGTATTTACAGCTGCAGAAGCTAATAGAGGAACAGTTTATACATTTACATATACAATATCTGGAGATGGACCTGCTGGTACGAATTGTGATGACAAAAGTTTTGAAGTAGAGGTGGATGTACTAGATTGTAGATTAGATGCTGCTTTAATAAAAACCTTAGATACAGATCTTACGACTACACCTGTCCAATTAAATCAAACAGTAACTTTCAATGTAGAAATTTGTAACCAAGGACCTACCGTAATAGATAGCTTAGAAGTGACGGATTATATTCCAGACGGATATAGTTTCAGTGACAATAATGGATGGATAGCGAGTGGTAGTGATGCAGTTATTACTTTGACAATCGGTAATGGGTTATTGACAGCAGCTGGGTTAGCTCTGGATGCTTGTATAGATTTACCGATAGAGCTTGTAGTGATATCTTCGGATCCAGATGAATTAATAAACTATGCAGAAATAACTGGTGTAAGAAATACTAGCGGTGCAGAAAACGATATAGATAGCACACCAGGATCAAATAGTGCTGATGAAAATAATGTTTTACCGGGTGACCCCGATGATGATAATGCAGATGGAGGTGGCCCAGATGCTGGAGAAGATGAAGATGATCACGATCCAGCAACGGTTCCTGTAGTAGATATAGCTCTAGCAAAATCTACAATGCAAACAGGTCCTTTTTCCTATGGTTCTATAGTACTGTATCAGGTAGAAGTAACGAATCAAGGAAACGTAGACTTGAACGATATAGAAGTAACGGATTATATTCCATGTGGTCTAGCATTTCCTAGTTCTTTGATAAATAATAATTGGACAGCAGTTGGTGTTCCAGCTATGTTTGCTGTAAGTGATCCTTTCGATTTATCAGCAGGAGCAACTACAATTTTACAATTAGAATTAGAAGTTATCCCTATCCCTGATGGATGCGAAAATAGTACAGCTTATACGAATTATGCTGAAGTAAGTTACATGGAAGATCCAGATGATATGGATGTTAGCATGGATGATATAGATAGTAATGCAGATGCTACAAATGGAAATGATCCAGGTGGCGTTCCGGAAGGGAATACAGATGATGAAATAGAAGGTGACGGAACAGGTATACCCAATGATAATGATCCTGATACTGCGGATGATGATGTAGCTGCAGAAGACGAGGATGATCATGATCCTGCGTTTATCGAGGTATTTGATTTAGCCTTAGATAAGCTTATAGATGATTCTACAGCTGGGCCATTCGTATATGGAGATGTAATAACTTTTGCTATTACAGTGTATAACCAAGGAAGTGTAGACGGGATAAATGTAGAAGTATCAGATTACATTCCTGCTGGTTATAGCTACGATCCTAGTAGTGCTAATAATGCCGGAGTGTGGATGGGTGCGGCAATAGCTGCAGGTGCAGGAGGAACGGTCACTACTAATGTCGTAAGTCTACCTGCGGGAGAAATGATTACAATACTAATAGATCTAATACTAGAGCCAGGAATGGATCCTAGTGCATGGGATAACTATGCGGAGATAAGCGAGGCAAGTGATCCAGATGGAAATAATACAACGGCAGGTACGCTAATAGATGTCGATAGTACACCGGGAAGTAACGGTGTTGCAGAGAATGATGTAGATCCTGGAGACTCAGAAGATAATAATATAGATGGACAAGGAGCCATGGTAGGTGAAGACGAAGATGATCATGATCCTGCTGCTCCACAAATATTTGATTTAGCACAAAATAAAACGATAGCAACAGCTGGATCTTATGATGTAGGTCAAGATATAGAATTTACAATAACAGTAGAAAATCAGGGTAATGTTTCAGCTACGGAATATACGATCATAGATTACATTCCTTCGGGCTTTACTTATTCAGGATTAAATAATCCATTTGAATGGTCATATGTCGATGGAGCACCAACAACATTCCAAGAAGTTACTGATGTGTTATTGCCAGGAGCTACTGCAACATTTACTTTGTATCTAACGCTGCAAATTCCTACTGATATGGATTACGCAGATGGTTGGATAAACTATTCTGAGATAGCAAGTGCTGTAGGACCTACTGGAAATGAAGTCGATGCTGATAGTACACCAGATACTAACAATACAAATGATACAGGTGGACAGCCAGAAAGTCCAGCAGACGATTATACTGACGGTGATGGTCTAAATGGAGGAGGTGTTGTAGGAGATGATGTACCTGAAACAGATGAGGATGATCATGATCCTGCTCTAGTTTCTGTTCATGATGTTGCATTAATCAAAACACTTCCTGATGATCAAGAAACTGTAAGTGTAGGAGATCTCGTAACATTTACAATCACAGTAACGAATCAAGGGAATCATCCTGTAACGGAACTGAAAATTACAGACTACATCAATGGTGCTTATAATTTTGTAGATAATAATAATTGGGTTGCCGCAGGTGGAAATGCTTGCCTTACAGCCAATATAAATAATGGACTCATCCCATCATCAGGACTAGCTCCTGGGGAAAGTTTAGATTTTCCAATAGATTTTACGATCTCCGCAGGGGCAAATATTGATAATGTACTTAATATTGCAGAGATAACACAGTCGTCAGATACAGCTGGTTTGACAGAGGTAGATGACCTGGACAGTACAGCAGATTCATTACCTGATAATGATGAAGGTGGTGTTGTAAATTCTGATAGTGATGATGTAATAGATGGTGATGGAACCGGAGCAGGAGGACCAGAAGATCCAGGTACAGACGAAGATGATCAAGATCCAGCAGCTGTTGTTTTAGAATTGTATAGTCTAGGAAATCAAGTATGGAATGATGTCAATAATAATGGCATTATAGATGAAGGTGAAGAACTGATCGAAGGTGTGGAAGTTGTATTGCATTATTTTAATCCTGAGACCATGATGTGTGAGATTATAGAGAGTGTATTTACAGATGAGAATGGACAATACTTATTTGATACCTTAAATGCAGGCGATTATATAGTAGAGATTCCAGTTTCTAATTTTGACATGGGAGGCCCACTAGAAGACTACACAAGTAGCACAGGAAGTGGACCGACAGATCTAAGTAACGGACCAAACGAAGACGCAGATAATCCTATCGATCCCGATGATAATGTCAATGTAGATGACAATGGAGTACTGAATGGAAACGCAATGTTTACACCAGGCAGTATAGCAAGTGATACACTGACCTTAGGAGGTGCAGAAGACGAGCCACTAGCAGAAGGAGATAATCCAAATGATAGTAATAACGACATGAGTGGCGCATTAGATGAGAACAGTAACCTGACAGTAGACTTTGGATTTGTAGAACTACATAGTCTAGGAAATCAAGTATGGATAGATGATAATAACAATGGAATCCTAGATGAAGGAGAGGAGCCAATCGAAGGAGTAGAAGTTGTATTGCATTACTATGATCCAGTGACGATGATGTGCGTAATTATAGAAAGTGTAACAACGGATGCAGACGGACAATATTTATTTGACAGTCTAATCGCAGGAGATTATATAGTAGAATTGCCAGCAAGTAATTTTGCAGATGGAGGCGTAGCGGATGGCTATGTAAGTAGTACAGGAAGTGGAGCAGAAGACTTGACAAATGGACCTAATGAAGATGGAATGAATCCTATAGATCCAGACAATGATACAAACGTAGACGACAATGGTGTGCTAAATGGAAACTCGATGTTTGCTATAGGCAGTATAGCAAGTGATACACTTACATTGGGAGGAGCAGAAGACGAACCGCTAGCGGAGGGAGATGATCCTACAGATAGTGATAACGACATGAGTGGCGCAGCAGATGACAATAGTAACTTGACTGTAGATTTTGGATTAGTACCACTTCATAGTATAGGAAATCAAGTATGGATCGATACGAACAATAATGGAGTGATCGATGCAGATGAGGAGCCAGTAGAAGGCGTGGAAGTGATCCTACATTATTACGATCCAGTAACGATGATGTGTGTCGTACTAGAAAGTGTAACGACAGATATGGATGGACAGTATTTATTTGACAGCCTGATCGTAGGAGACTATATCATAGAGTTGCCAGCGAGTAACTTTGATATGGGCGGCCCACTAGAAGGACATGCAAGTAGTACAGGAAGCGGACCTACAGATCTAAGTAACGGACCTAACGAAGATGGGATGAACCCTATCGATCCAGACAATGATGTGAATGTAGACGACAATGGCGTACTGAATGGTAACCCAATGTTTGCAGTAGGAAGTGTAGCAAGTGATACCATCACATTGACAAATGATATGGAGCCGCTAGCAGAAGGAGATAATGCAGAAGATAGCGATAATGACATGAGCGGGGCATTGGATGAGAATAGTAATCTTACAGTAGACTTTGGATTTGTACCATTATATAGCATGGGTAACCAAGTGTGGAATGATGCAAACAATAACGGAGTAATCGACGATGGCGAAGAGCCAATCGAAGGAGTAGAAGTAGTGTTGCATTACTATGATCCAGAAACGATGATGTGCGTAATAATAGAAACAGTCACCACAGATATGGACGGACAGTATTTATTTGACAGTCTAATCGCAGGAGATTATATAGTGGAATTACCAGCAAGTAATTTTGATATGGGTGGCCCATTAGAAGACTACACAAGTAGTACTGGAAGTGGCCCAACAGATCTAAGTAACGGACCAAACGAAGACGCAGATAATCCTATCGATCCCGATGATAATGTCAATGTAGATGACAATGGAGTACTGAATGGAAACGCAATGTTTACACCAGGCAGTATAGCAAGTGATACACTGACCTTAGGAGGTGCAGAAGACGAGCCACTAGCAGAAGGAGATAATCCAAATGATAGTAATAACGACATGAGTGGCGCACTAGATGAGAACAGTAACCTGACAGTAGATTTTGGATTTGTGGAATTACACAGTCTAGGAAATCAGGTATGGCAGGATGATAATAACAACGGAATCCTAGATGAAGGAGAAGAGCCAATCGAAGGAGTAGAAGTTGTATTGCATTACTATGATCCAGTGACGATGATGTGCGTAATTATAGAAAGTGTAACAACGGATGCAGACGGACAGTATTTATTTGACAGTCTAATCGCAGGAGATTATATAGTAGAATTACCAGCGAGTAACTTTGCAGATGGAGGCGTAGCGGATGGTTATGTAAGTAGTACAGGAAGTGGAGCAGAAGATTTGACAAATGGACCTAATGAAGATGGAATGAATCCTATAGATCCAGACAATGATACAAACGTAGACGACAATGGTGTGCTGAATGGAAACTCGATGTTTGCTATAGGTAGTATAGCAAGTGATACACTTACATTGGGAGGATCAGATGATGAACCATTATTAGAGGGAGATGATCCTACAGACAATGATAACGACATGAGTGGAGCAGCTGATGACAATAGTAACTTGACTCTAGATTTTGGATTAGTACCACTTCATAGTATAGGAAATCAAGTATGGAATGATACAAACAATAACGGTATCCTAGATGAGGGTGAAGAGCCTATCGAAGGTATCGAAGTAGTATTGCATTACTATGATCCAGTGACGATGATGTGCGTTGTATTAGAAAGTGTAACAACAGATGCAGATGGACAGTATTTATTTGACAGTCTAATAGTAGGCGATTATATTATAGAATTGCCAGCGAGTAACTTCGAGCCAGGAGCTGCTGGAGAAGGACTAGTAAGTAGTACAGGAAGTGGTCCTGGTGATATAGGAGCTGGAGGACCTTACGAAGATCCTAATAATTCAATAGATCCAGATAATGATACGAATCTAGATGACAATGGTATTATGAATGGTAATCCAATGTTTACGCCAGGAGGAATATCTAGTGACACGATCACATTGACCAATGACATGGAGCCACTAGCAGAAGGAGATGATCTTACAGATAGTGATAATGATATGAGCGGAGCCCTAGATGAGAACAGTAATCTGACAGTTGACTTTGGGTTGACTCCGATTTTCAGTTTGGGAAATACGGTTTGGGTAGATGATAATTATGATGGCATATTCGATATGGGAGATGAAGAAGGCTTAGAAGGCGTGACGGTAGAGTTACATCTTTACGATCCTGTAACGATGACCTGCATATTAGTTGAGACGACGATGACAGATGAAAATGGATTGTACCTATTTGATAGCCTGACAACAGGAGACTACATAGTGGTTATTCCATCCACTGATTTAGAACCAGGAGGTGTGCTAGATGAGTATCATTCTACAACGGGAACATTCAACGAAGGTGGCATATACGAAGATCAGGATAATCCTATCGATGCAGACGGAGATGTAGATAATGACGATAACGGATTGACAAGTGAGAGTGGTATGTTTGCAGGAGGAGTTGTAAGTGATACGATTAATCTATGTTCAGATAAAGAACCTCTTGGTGAAGATCCTGATAACGATGGTAGTGGTGCCAATGATGGCAACAGCAACTTATCAGTTGACTTTGGCTTTGCACCTAATGTACCAGATCTAGCATTGAGAAAAACTGTAGCAGATCGAGGTCCAATAGCTCCAGGAGAAATAGCAGAATTTATTATCACGGTATTTAACCAAGGTAATATAGATGCTAAGAATATCGAAGTAATAGATTATCTGAATAGAGGATACATATTTGATATGGCGCTTAATCCAGATTGGATGCAGGTAGGGGATGACCTAGTAACTACGATAGAGGGGCCACTACTACCTACTGACAGCACTAAAGTATTCTTAAATCTTATTGTGCAAGTGCCTGATGCTCCAGTAGATATACCAGACTGGTATAACTATGCAGAGATCAATTCAGCATTGGATACCTTCGATATAGATCTAGGAGATATAGATAGTGAGCCATCCAGTAACACAGCGGAGGAACTAAGTGTAATTCCAGATGATGAGAATGATAACGAGATTAACGAAGGTGGCCCGAATGCGCCTAGTGGACCTGAGGACGAAGACGATCATGATGTAGACTACGTATTGGTTATCGGATGGTGGGCAGGATATACATGGCATGATGTAGATGGAGATGGTATACAAGATCCTGATGAAGAAGTTATTCCCGGTGCAGTAGTTACCTTGTTTGATGATATGGGTAACGAAGTTGCTTCCACTACATCAGATGAGAATGGCGAATATATATTTGAAAATCTGATACCAGGAGATTATCAAGTGCAGATTGTGTTACCAGAAGGTTATGAGAATACCTTCCAAGATGAAGGATTTTCTGATAGTGTTGATAGTGATATAAATGGGGTAGGGTTTACAGTTCTAGCTGAAGTATTCGCAGGAGACACTACCTATGCAGATGCAGGAGGTTATTTCCCAATACCAGTGGGAGACCTTGTTTGGTTTGATAATAATGAAAATGATATCTGGGACTTTACAGAAAATGGAATTAACGGTATAACGGTCAATATTTATAAGCAGGAGATAGGAGGCACAGAATATGAATTATGGTCTTCTGAAGTTACAGGGCATGAGCCAGGTACACCTTCTGATGACGGGTATTACAAATTTACAGTACCACCTGGTAATTACTATCTAGAGATAGGAAGTATTCTTAATGGACTAGTAGCTGCTCAGGAAAATATAGGATCAGACGAAGAAGTAGATAGTGATATTACCAATGAATTTGGCTCAAATACCACAGATGACTTTACTGTGTTTAGTGGTGAGGATGTATGTGATCTAGGCGCAGGATTCTACCTGATGGCAACAGCCGGTGATTTCGTATGGAGAGATGATAACGGAAATGGTCAGCAAGAAAACTGGGAGCCAAGAATGGAAGGAGTTACAATTCAGGCATTCGATGTTACGGGAGATATGATAGCTGAATCTGTTACCGATAACCAAGGAGCATATGAGATAGATTATCTACAGAAGGAAGATTATTACTTCAAGGTCGTTCCTCCATCAGGAATGTCAGCAACAGTAGCTAACAGTGGTAATGATAATAATGACAGTGATGTGGATCATAGCTTTGGGTTGAATACGACAACGACTTATTTGATGTCACCAGGTGATCACGTTCCTAGCATAGATGTAGGTTTAGTATTCGGAACCGTACCAGTAGAATTTACAGAATTCAACGGAGCGTATAGAGAAACACATAACTTTATATTCTGGTCGACAGCAAGTGAAATTAATAATGAGAAATTCGAATTAGAAAGAAGTCTCGATAATACAACGTTCAGAAAAATTGCAGATATCAAAGGTGCAGGTACCTTCCAGTTAGAAAGTAACTATACCTTCGAAGATGCGGATATTTTAGAATCAGGTGTATATTATTATAGACTAAGACAAGTAGATTTTGACGGTAATGCAACCCTCAGTGGTACGATTGCTATCAGGGTAGAAAAAGAAGTAGATAGAGCTAGGGTGCAGGTGTATCCTAACCCAGCAGTAGATGATATCGAACTATCTATAAGTGGATTAGAAATAGCTAAGTCAGTAACTCGTATAGAGATATTTGATGGTGCAGGAAGAATAGTAAAAACAATAAAAGTGGATAAGTCAGAAAATATGACTTCGATGAGACATCAATTAAATATTGAAGAACTCCTAGAAGGCGTATACACAATAAGAGTCATCTCTGGATCCGTAACAATAGAAAACAGACTTATAAAAGTCTTAGACTAATTCATTATTTGTATGTGGGTAGTTGCATGTTCCAAAACGTGCTGCTACCTCTTTTTTTATTAATATCAAAAGAGAATAGAGCTTAGCTATGCTAGACTCTATTTTTTTATGTTTAAAGTTGATCTTGACGGTCTATATGTGTACTTTTTCGGTAACTTTTGCCTAACTCTAAGTACATATTTATTTCAAAATATGTGTATCTAATTATCAGTGTTCAAAATATGTATATCATTCAATTTTATATGTTAAGCCAATTGGTATTTTTATTATAGTTCATTTTGAATATCTAGTTTTGGCATTGATTTATCATTCTTTTCTTCACCCAGAAATGAATGGTTGCACCCTTAAATATTGAAATAATAGCTATGAATTATTACTCAAAGGCAATTCTCTGTAATTGCCTAACGCCTCATTTTTGGACATTCGTCCTAGTGTTTTTACATTTTTCATTATTCTCAGAAGGTATTCAAGATGCCGCTCCTAGTTCAACAGATGTCGTATGGCTTAATGTTGATGACGATAATTTTGGAGATTTTGAGGCTTACGGATCAGCAGGTACAACTAGTGGACTTGCTGTTCTAGTTAAGGAAGGAGAATGTATCTATATAGGTTTATCTTCAGGAAGTGCAAATTCTGTAACCACAGATTTTACTGATGCTTATGATTTTAGAATTGTCGATGGGACAAGCACGGTTGTTCATGGTCCGTTTGAGGTTAATCAAGGGAATCAAAACCTATCAAATTGGTCAGATGCCTCTGGACCTACAGAGCTAAGTAATCCTACAGGGTATGAAATTACGAGAACCGAAGGTGGCGAATTAGTTTATAAGTTTTGCCCAGATACACCTGGAGAATATTGGATAGAATTTGATGATGGGGGTGGAACGCAAAGGATTCCTTTATGGGATTTTGCGGTTGGTATCCCTTCTCCTAGTAATGATGGAGTAGAAATACCTGGTAGAGTATATTCTCAAAATTGGTCTTTTAGAACACCTCCTGATGGATTGGATCAAGGAGATTATTGTAATTTTTTTCAACGCCCATTTAATGGAAGTTTATATAGTTATACAGCCGATGGGTTTGTCTCAAAAATAGACTTTATGGATTCTGGGATTAGAGGTCTAACCTTTAATGTTGCCTTTGATACAGATGGGCCTGGAACAACGGGTGATCTTTTAGAACGTAGGAAATCCATTGAGGATGAAAATGCAACTTCTAGTGCAGCAGAACATAAGATATTTTTATCTCCCCCTGATCTTACATGTTTTCCAGATGGAGAATGCGGTGAGATTATAGATGTAACGCTTTCTTGTAATGCTGATGACTTTTGTTTGAATTTTAATATTAGTCAACCAGGGGATGTGCAATTCGTATTAGACGCAAATGATAACGGCACTTTTGATATGGGATCTCAAGATGTTATTTTCCTATAAAGTTTTGATACGGCAGGTGATAAATGTATTTCTTGGGACGGATTGCTTGGCGATGGTTCAGCATTTATGAATGGAGAAACGATTAAAGCAATAATTCAATTTACACAAGGTGTTCAACATTATGCAGCTTATGATGTAGAATACCTAGAACAAGGATATTGTGTAGAGACAGTGAGGCCTGCGGGTTGTGCCACAGATAATAAATTATATTGGGATGATTCTAATCTAACTACTTTACCAGGAACAGGACAACCACTAAGTAACGTAACAGGTTGTATTTGTCGAACTGATGGATGTAGAACCTGGGATAATTTTCTTGCCTGCGGAGGAGCTAATAATAACGATCCTGATTATGGGAATTTTAATACCTTAAATACATGTTGGTTTGCTTTTGTGGATGAAGTAGGTGATATTAGCTTAAGCCTTCCGGCTTGCAGTATTTCAGCAGAGTCAAGCTACTGCGAAGGAGAAACTATAAATTTGGAACCTGAAATAAGTGGAGGCCCTGTTGTAAGTTATGAATGGGAGGCTCCAGACGGTACTATGTCAACGGACCCTTCGCTCGAAATTTTAGATGCTGTTGTGGCAGATGGGGGTACTTATACGTTGACTATAATTAATGATGGAGGATGTACTTCCACGTGTGAAGTGGAAATAGTAGTAACTACTTCTCCAACTTGCGAATTGACAAATATTATTCCAGCATCAGGAAGTACTAATTCTGATGGTTCATTTGATCTTACGATATCGGGAGGTACTCCTGCTTATGATTATACCGTACAAAATGGTACTGACGTAGTTGTACAAATGGGTAATTTTAATACCAACGGAGGAATGGTAACGATTGGGAATCTGCCACCTGATTCTTATGTTATTAATATCATGGATGCAAATGGATGTACCACTAGCTGTTTAGCAGTATTAGAAGTATCAGCAGTAGAAATAGAAAAGACGATATCTAATTCCGCTGCTCCTACAGGTCTTCCTAATGAATACACAATAACTTATAACATTGACATTATCAATGCAGGTACAATCAGTGCAAACTATGATTTGACAGACACATTAAAGTTTGGATTAGGTACAACCATTAATGAAGTTGTAGTTTCATACGTAGGAGGAGGAACAGAAAGCTTAGAAGGTACAAGTAACATATCGAATTTTGATGGACAAGTAGATTATTTGATTGTAGATGATGAAATGATTGCTCCAGGATCAACGGAGGCATGGGAGGTAATAGTTACATTTATGACCGATCCTATCACAGTAACAACCCAGAGTGGTGATTGTACTTTAGAAACTAGTGAGACAGGAACTGGATTACTAAATTGCGCCGTTGTAAGTGGAGGAGTAGAAAGTATGTCAAGTGATGTATGCGAACCTATCCCAATGCCTATGATATTACTAGATAAAACCATATCTACAAGCGCAACACCAACGGGCGCACAAAATGAATTTTCAATTATATACAATATCACTGTCGAGAATACAGGAACTGTTCCAGCGTTTTTTGATTTATCAGATACTTTGAAATATGGTTTAGGTACAACTGTAGAAACGGTAAGTGTAAACTATCTGGGAGGAGGAACAGAAACAGTAACAGGTATCGATAACAGTCTGGCTTTTGATGGACAGGCAAGTTACTTGATTGTAGAAAACGAAATGATAGCTGCAGGTGCTACAGAATCATGGGAGGTAGAGGTTGTCTTTACAATAGAACCGACTACGATCACGATGATGAGTGCTGATTGTATAGTCGACACTGGTGAGACAGGAACAGGATTGTTGAATTGTGCAGCGGTAGGCGGTGGCGTACCTGAAATGGTTGTAGATGAATGCGAACCTATCCCGATGCCTATGGTGTCTTTAGAAAAGACGATCACAAGTTCCGCAGTAGAAACTGGTAACCCAAATGAATTTTCAATTGTGTACGCAATAAGTGTACAAAATACAGGTGCAGCTCTTGCTTTCTATGACCTAAGTGATACGCTAAAATATGGCTTAGGCGCTACTGTGGTAAGTACGGACGTAAGTTATTTGGGAGGAGGAACAGAGACACTTTCTGGTCTTGATTTGTCTAGTAGTTTCGATGGAGAAACTAATCTCTTGATAACAGAAGGTGAGATGATTGCAATAGGTGCTGTTGAGAGTTGGAGTGTTGAGATTGTATTTACGATTGATCCATCCGTTACTACGATGATGAGTGGTGACTGTACTTTAGAAACTTCAGAAACTGGGACTGGCTTATTGAATTGTGCGGCTGTAGGTGGCGGCGTGCCTAGTGTAGTTGCTGATGCTTGCGAACCTATACCGATGCCTATGGTTGAATTAGTCAAGACCATAAGTCAGGGCCAAACAAGTACAGGGAATCCTAATGAATTTACAGTTATCTACAATCTCAGTATTGAGAATACTGGTGATATTATTGCTTTTTATTCCTTAGCGGACACCTTGCTTTTTGGAAATGGTATAAATGTTTCTAATGCCTCGGCGTCATATGTCGGGGGAGGAACAGAGACGCAAAGTGGAGTAGATTTTACAGGTTCCTATGATGGTCTCGAGCAGTATCTTATTGCTAAAGATGAAATGATCGCAGTAGGTGAGACGGAGGAATGGGAGATTATAGTGACCTTTATTTTAGACTTAGGTGTGATTAGTGATACAGATACAGATTGTAATTTAGATACAGGAGAATCAGGAACGGGCTTACTCAATATCGCAACAGTTTCTGGCTTGATCCCAGAAGAAGAGGATGATATTTGTAATGCTGTATTATTACCAGAGGTAATCTTAGAAAAAGAAGTTTCAGTTGATCCTATTCCTACAGGTGGTATAAATGAGTTTGTTATTGAGTATCTTATAACTACCGAAAATATAGGAGATGTTATTGGGTTTTATGATTTGACAGATACGCTTAAGTTTGGATTGGGAACAGAAATAATCAGCATACAAGCAACTTACCTTGGAGGTGTGGGAGAATCATTGACAGGGGATGATAACAGTACTGATTTTGATGGTGCTTCAGATTATACTATTGTAGAGAACGAGATGTTACTACCAGGTAATTCAGAAGAATGGTTGATAACAGTAGTGTTTGTAGTAGATCCTTCTTTACTCAGTGAAGCTAGTGTAGATTGCAGTTTAGAATCATCAGAAGAGGGGACAGGTCTACTTAATTGCGCTACGATAGGAGGGGCATCACTTGTCGTAACAGACGAAGCTTGTGCAGAAACACCTTTTCCGATGATCAGTCTAGAAAAAATAATAAGTAGTACGTCTAGTCCCACAGGAGACGCAAACGAATATAGTATTACTTATGATATAACGATCATAAATACAGGGACGGTTATTGCATTTTATGATCTTTCTGATACCTTAAAATTTGGTCTAGGCGCAGCCTTAAGAAGTGTCGAAGCCATCTATAATGCCTCAGGAACAGAAACCTTGAGTGGAACAGATCTAAGTGCTACATTTAATGGTAGAAATAATCATGGACTTACAGAAAATGAAATGATAGATGTAGGACAAACAGAGTCTTGGTCTATAACAGCCGTCTACGAAATATTTCCTAATAACTTGACGGATACATCTGGTGATTGTGAGCTTCTTACTACAGAATCTGGAACAGGGTTATTGAACTGTGCTGCAGTAGGTGGGCCGATAGCTATGATGACAGATGAAGCCTGCGAGGAAATACCCCTGCCAGAAGTATCTATCATCAAAGAAGTTTTATCAGAGCCAGTTGCTACTGGCGAATCGGGAGAATATAAATTAGATTATTTAGTTACAGTAACCAATATTGGAAATATTATAGCTTATTATGATCTAACGGATAGTCTTAAATTTGGAAATGGAATAGTAGTAAGTACATTAACTGTTAGTTATGTAGGGATAAGTGCTGAAGTGTTTGATGGAATACAACAGATCTATTTACAATAGAGAAAGGAATAGAAAAATGTGATCTTGGAGCTGGTTTTTATCTAATGAGTACAGTAGGAGATATTGTATGGGCTGATGATAATGCTAATGGAACACAAGATAGTTGGGAGCCAAGATTATCAGGTATAACGATACAGGCGCTGGACATAACAGGTGATCTAATTGCAGAAGACGTAACAGATAACTCAGGCTCCTACGAGATAGATTATCTACAACAGGAACCTTATTATTTTAAAGTAATCGCACCTCAGGGACTAGGCGTAACAGTAGCTAATACTGGTTCTGATGACAAGGATAGTGATATAGATCATAGTAATGGATACAACACTACTTCATTATATAATATGATATCTGGTGAGCATATACCTAATGTTGATATAGGACTTATTCCTTCTGATATTTTACCAGTGTATTATTCTGCATTTAGGGGCAAGTATGTATTAGGATATAATCTACTAGAATGGGCTACACTCAATGAGTCAGACAACGATAGGTTCGAAATAGAAAGGAAATTTGGCTTCTCATCTTATGAGAAAATAGGGGAGCAGCAAGGTAATGGTACAACTTCTAGCGCGCATGATTATAGCTATAAAGATTTTGATGTCAATGTTGATGGCGTCTATTATTATAGATTAAAGCAAGTAGATACAAATGGTGATTCTAGATATAGCGAGTCGATAGCATTAAGAGTAGTTGTAGGGGATAGACTTATGGTCAGTAATTATCCTAATCCGGTTACGGATCTTATGCATGTATCTATTCAGGGTAAAGAAAATAGATCTGTAGAAATCAGAATCTATGACCCGCTAGGTAAGCAAGTTATGTACACACATCAGAGTAAATTAACGGGTGGTATGCTAAGTGATGAACTTGATATGTCCATCTTGTCACAAGGGGTTTATTTACTTAATGTATTAGTCGGAGAGGAAATGTATAATTGTAATTTTATAAAATTGAATGATAAATAAAAAACCAACGTAATGAATTACTGCGATAGGGAGACCACAAAAGTGGGCGATAAACTTTTATGGTCTCAATAGTTAGATAAATCTATGGACATTAGTCCACAACTTTAGTTTCTATAAATTGTCTATATAGAGAAAAGGGAGAACGACTCAGTATAAAGAAGTCATACCTATCTATATTTCATAAAAAATTATATACAAGAGGGAGGCGCGTCACAATAGCGGGTGCGGGAGCCTGCCTGCGTGTCTAGCATTTATTGTGACTAGCGTTTTTTGGTTCCGTTTTTTTGGCAACTGCAAAAAATGAACAATGCCATGAGCAAGATGTATTACTGGATTATACCTACCATAATTATGTGGAATAACTTAGATTTACTTAATTTGGAAAACAACTTATTGGTGAGTGTAAGATAGATCTTGTTCCATCATAAATGAGTCATTTTCATACTTAGTATTCCTTCATTTTTCAGTCCAAAAAAACGAAGCAAAATTCTTGTCGCTTCAATGGCTAAGCTACGAATGCTGGCATCCCTGGTCCCGCTGAATAGACGAGCTATACTTCTATTATTTACGCTCCTGAACTAATATAGTGCTTATGGGATATATCTTTTGAATAAATACTAAAATATAAGCTTAGCCAAATTACTAAGGTATTGCGAGGAGCATAATCCAAAAGATTAAGGTTTGGATGATGAAATGATTTTGGAATGAATGAATTTGATTCATGAGTGATATAAACCTATGCACTTTGAGTGCATAGTATTTGAGTAAACTATCTCGCTCATTGGAGCGATTGCTCAGGCATAGCTAAGACGTGTATTATTAATCCGCCCTTGCTGTTATTCAGCAGGAAGGTGCAGGTATTTATTTCCTTATGATTTCCCGATTTGTGCGGTAATTAATTTTGGTTTTTACCGAGTTACCTTAATTCATTTTTGCAAATTTAGCAATTGACTTATTCCCTTGCTCATCGATAATGTGTATAAAATAAAACCCAGTGCTTAGATCTTTTACATCTAAATTATTACGATAACTAGTTAAGTTATCTTTAAGGATTACTTGTTGACCAGCTGCAGAATAAACGACTAGGGCATAAGATTCGTTTTTGTATTCTGAGATCTCTACTGTAAGTAATTCCGTAGCTGGGTTAGGATATAGCTTAAGCTTAATTTTATCTTCTAGATTATTAGTTGCCGTTGATGTATCATTATTAGCATTGAAAGTAGATGCTTGTGAAATAAAATCACCTGTACCGTTAGGGACCCTTGCAGATGCAATATTTGTTTCTTGTTCACTAAATACGATCTCATCAATAACTGATTCATCAGCATTGGAAAAATGAATGGCATCACCACTTTTCTTAAGTTTAAAATCACAATGCAAACCGTCTTGCGTATCATCCTTATCTGCCCATACGATCAGATAGCTATTAGGAGAAATACTGGATGCTGGTGGAAATTGCCATTTTAACAAATCTTCTGGATCATCAGACAAAAATGCCTGACTTAGATCTATGGTCTCACTAGTGTTATTATACAATTCTATCCAATCATCATATTCTCCTGCAGGATCTTTAATTGTACTGGTAGAATCATTGGATGCAACAAATTCATTGACAACAACATCTTGAAAAGTTATATTCTCAGCAAGTTGGCAGGCCTGTATTTCATTTAATTCCAGTTGTAAGGAGTCTATTCTATTTTGAAAAAGTAGCTTTATACCAGTTTCTGAATTATCCAGTAGAAAATCACTGAAACTAAATAATGCATTAGGGTCGGACTCTACAGCTTCTTCTATGAGCAATTTATTTTGATCTATAAATTCGTCATAGTTTTCCGCGATAAAGTGATTATTCATCAGTGTACAGGCATAGGATAAGTATCTTTCGAAATACTTTTCTTCGTTTAGTAATCTATTAATTAACACGCCTTCATTTTCTCGCTGATCGAACATGAAGTCACCAGACCCAAATCCACCACCGCTGCCACTCAACCAATTGTAATGATTTTCACAATCTTCTCCCCAGACCTCACAACAGCTAGGGTTAAGAGAAAGCACAGTGGCAAAAGTTGCACCCACTTCATGAGGAAATGTTCCATTCACTATAGATGGACACTCACTTAGGTTTACAGATGTATTAATTTCCATGCAAGTTTCTGAGGAACATTCTGGTCCATTAGATACTGTTAAGCAAACAGTATAATTACCATTCGTCGGAAAGGTATGTACAGGGTTTTCTTCTGTAGAACTTGTGCCATCCCCAAAATCCCACTCGTAGTCAGAAATATCACCAGATGAGTTATTGAAAAATTCTAACTCTGGAGTACCGTTAGGTAAGGATACGAAGTATGAAAACAAACTACAATCGTCACCACTAGAAGAACCAGCAGGGAAAGAAAAATTGTAATCCCACGGAATCCAATGGAATATTCCAGAATCAGTATCTTCATACATATACCAGTTTCTACCATGCTCTAGATAGGAATCCCAATTGTTTGTTGCTACATCTACTGCAAGTGTCTTTAGAAAAAGATCTACATTAAATATATCTTCTATACCATTAGCAAATTCGTCATCTGAGGAAAAATTTAGAAAATCTATCAGGGTTACAAATCCTGTCCAGTCATCTAGATCCTTGTTTGTTTTTAAGCTAAATATCTCCTTATATGAAGACTTATCGGTTCCTAGCCATTCGAACTTACTCCAACCTAGATTCTTGAACAAATTACCATCATCAAAACTGAAGTTGTTTTGTATGAATTCTTTATCTACTTGTTCTATCGTCTGATATAATCCCCAATATTCATCATTGAAATATACTTTAGAATAGGAGGTCCTCGGAGCATCTACTCCAAGAGAACGCATTAGGTCATAACATATAGGATCTCTTTGCATAGAAGGGTCGCCGGTAGAATTATTCAGATTAAGTTTTCTAAGTCCATCGTATCTTTTGCCAGGAACAAATTCGTTAAAATCTATCTTTATTGGCTTCTTGTCAGAATCAAAAGAATAAGAGGTGAAACCCTTAAATCTTACGCCTACAGAATCTACCACTTCACCATCTATAGTAACTTTTCCCATTAAGTAAGGTTTAATGGCCATAGGATCAAAATTTTCTTCAAAATTCTCCCTTAGAATATTCCAGAAATTAGCTTCTTCGAAATCAAATCTAATCTCATGCAAGACAGACTCGTCATACATGCTGTTTCCAGAATCTTGCGATAAGGCATTAGATATCGGGAGTACACTCAATGTTACCGCTATATAGTATATTATTTTTTTCATGTTCCAGTTATTTGCTGAAAATCTGCTTGCATGATACAAAACTACTGACATTACATAGTACCTAACTGCCCCAAATGCTGCGTCAGTAAATTCACTTTACAGCATTAATTACGAGGATGTCTTGTTAGCGACAAGCACTCACTGTTAGGTTATTTATTTAGCTGTAGATGAATATTTAATCTGAGTCTCCGCAATTATACCCAAAACTTAATCTTCGCTAAAAAATAGAATTATAAGTAGGTCAAAGGGTCAAAATTTTATATAAAACATACTAATAACTCACATATTATTAGTCAATTTCAAATTACGGGTATGGTAACTGATACTCAAATATCAAATTATGATAGTAATATATCTGAAGTCTATGAACAGTATTTTGATAGAAAAATGATTGTCTTTTTAAGCGTTGAGCCAAAAAAAACTCTCTCCGTTGTAACAAAAGAGAGAGTTTTTTTACAGTAATATTATATTTTTTACTCTATCACAATCATCTTTCTAGTTGAGGAATAGCTGCCACTTTCTAGTTGATAATAGAGTACTCCAGAAACGCTTAGTTCGTGTTTTTTAATAACAAGTTGGTTTTCTCCCTTTTTGTAATTCTCTCTTTTCACATATAGTATTTTTCCTGTTACATCATAAACAGTCATCGTTGCGGGGCCAGCTTTTCCTAGTGTAAAATTGATCTTAGTCTGTGAACCAAATGGATTAGGTTTATTTTGTTCCAGACTGTAACTAGGTGTCGAGCTTGCATTTCTCATAAGGATATCTAGAACTTCGATCGATACATCGTCGTGATCCGTACCTTCTGACTTGTAAGCTTCAGCAGGAGTTACGCCTTCTGCCAAAGAAACTCCTGTGTTACCATGAATATTTAGTGTAAACAATACTTCGCCAGCTTGCAGATCTATTGCATTGACAGTAGAGTAAGAAGTAGTAAGTATTCCATTCTCTAGCACACCGAAATTATCAGCATTGACATCTATCGATCCAGCTTGCATATCTATTAAGTCCCCGTCTATTTGCATAGTAAACTGATAACCATAAATGCTAGAAAAATTTGTTCCTGCAATGATGGCAACTCGTCCATTTCCTAAGTCTTGACTTATAAGTTCTAATGAGGAAGTCCTATTATTTGCAATCTCATTAGTAAGGCTTTGGGTATTAGCGTTGTTGTTAATATCTCCTATTTTCACAGCCGTAAAGTTCTCAGCCATCATATCTTCGGAAAGTGATGCAACATTGACATGTTCCTTAAAAGGCCAGATGTTTTCCATACCCATAGATTCTTTCTTATCTATAAACTTCCAACTTCCGTTGTTAGGAAATACGTCGTATATACCTAGTATTAGTTTTCTAAGTTCTACTAAGTCTACTGCGGTAACAGTTTTATCATTATTTATATCAGCGGCGATAATTTTATATGGATTGGTAAACGCTTGTAAACCTAAAATATGCTTCTGTATAAATATTAGATCCAGGGTGCTCACGCCATTTAAATAGTCATCATTTTTCTCTGGTCTTACTTGGTAAGGCGTAAACATGATGTTATCATTAAAAGCAAAAACCCCATCTGAAGTACTCTCGATCATCCAAGGATAGTTAGGTTGATCACTTTCGTTATATACCTCGGCACCCTTCAGCGGTCTACCATCATAGGTTTCAATAAGTCCTGCGATATCTGCTCTCGGAACGACAATGCCCTCGCATACGACACCGTGAATAATAAGTGTTGTCCAGCAAAAATCAGTATTCCCTTTCTTATCCCATACGCTTACTTTTATATCATTCTCTCCACACCATTCAGTACCTATAAATTTGGTTGCCGAGCTTTTAGTGTCTGGGTTCCACTTCTGAATAGGCCATCCGTTTTCATATTGGCTGGCACTAACTTCGCCACCATCCGCAGCAAAATAATGCACCTCATCTAATTTTGATAATACTGGATATACTTCATTGAAGGTAAATATAAGTTCTTCCTTTGCACTACAGTTATCGAAGCTTCCAAGATTAAAATCGCTAGCCCAGATTTCTACAAGATCAGTTTCTCCCTGCATAAAAGCAGTGCTAATTCCTATACAGTATGGGGTAGGTGCCTTTGTGTCACCTACCGTTATAATCTGTGTGCAGTTGCTCACATTACCACAACCATCAAAAGCTTTCCATCTTATAGTGTGCTCTGCCCATTCTGCACTAATATCATTTTTCCTTAACCTAACAGTTATAGGATTTCCAGTAAGTGATGGAGCTAAATAATTTGCATCGTTATGAGGAACAAAGCTACTCCATTCACTATCAGTAGTCCCATCAGACCAGTAATCTGCTTTAACGATCCACTTAATCCACTCACTTCCGCAATCCCCTAAGTCTAATGCACTATTTACTATGTTAATATCATTTTCGAATTCGCAGTAGTTACCATCATTATCTTGATCCCAATAATCATCTAGAGCGACCAGTGTATCAGTACACATGATCGATGGACCTTCAGAATCTATAAGCGTGACAGTAAAGCTACAGTTGTAAGTTTCGTTCGTACACCAGTCTAGGATGGTCCATGTTTTTATAGCTTTGTAACAAGCACCCGGCTCGAACCAGAATGTATCTATCTCGGAACTTATTCCTGTAAGACTACAAGCTGCTTGTGCTACCCAAAGTTCTGGAATTTCATAGTTTCCACAATCGACAATTACTTTGTTGCTCTGGGTAATAGGATCCACTGGACACACAATTCTTTCCTCTAATGGTGGTACATTGACTGAAGTCACAAATATTCTTTGCGTACAAGTGTAGTCATAACCAGAAATAGACCATTCTCTATAAATCACACCTTCACCACAATGGACATCCTTCCAGTCTGTGTAGTTAGCTTCCGTATCGCCACAGGTAGAGTATGCTGTAGCCATACCAGTAACGCTTAGGTCTGTGTGATCCCAGTCACAAGGCAGCGTAATATCTGGTGGACATGTTAGAGAAACGTCCGTTTTGTTTTCTACTCTTACCCAGGACCATACCTCATTGAAGTTATCCTCTATATCGCAATAGTCATGCTGATTTCCTGGATTGTCGTAGAAGGTATATGAACCATACGACCCATCCATATTAGCATCATCCCATACTCTCATATAAACTTTTACGAGTCCATACTCTGTACCATTATCATCCACTTCGGTGAGATCATTGCAGCAGAAGGTTACAAAATCTCCATAATCATGATCATTGATATCATACCATGGATCACATAATCTTGGAATTATATTACTGTAAGTTAAGCTACTGACTCCTAGCTCTCCACAAGGATTGTTATCTCTTCTTATGTCTACATGTACATCAGAACAGTTGTCGTGGGATCCTAAGTTGATACTAGAAGAGAAAAGTTTACCTTCTCCGACATTCGTACTTCCACTTGTTGTCAGACTAAGTATGACGTTTTCTAATGATATCGCGACAGGTGGCGTTTTATCTTCTACACTTACTGTAATGACTGTTGTTCCTTCATTGCCACAACAATCGGCACTGGCTATAACAAATGTCCAGTTTCCTTTAGGAACATCTAGGGCATGTTGCTTAGGTTTGATGGAGTTACTCTTTCCGTCTTCATCTACAAGAGTAGCTCCTGAGTTAGTACTCTTTATATACCAGTCCAGATCAGTCGAACAATTATCATGAATAGAAATATTTTCTAGCCATATATCAGTACTACATTTCCAAGGATCTGTACTTACGGTAACATCCTGTGCTGATAGGGTAGGTGCCTCGTGATCCACTACAGAGATTAGTTGAACACTTTTTACAATTTCTCCTACACACCAATCGATAGCGGTCCAGGTACGGATAACTTTCTTAGGTCCATGGCAATCCGCAGCACAGGTGGTGATTTCTACATCTTCATAAGTAGCAATCAGATTGCAATATTGATTGATTTCTTCTCCACCGAGTTCCAGATTTCCTAGGATAGGAAATCCAGTATTTATAGGGTCTAGTAGACCTGTAACATTTGCATCCTCACAATTTATGGATATAGCATCAGGAAAAACGACTAGATCTATATCCGCAGGTGTTATGAAGAATTCATTAGTACAAGTTATGTCTGGCAGATTTCCACCTTCATAACCTTCTACCGATACGGACCATGTTTGTGTTATGAAAAGCTCCCCACAATTATCACTATCAGAAATTTCATAACCGCCATAAACAGGAGTTACGGATCCACAGTTATCACTGACGATAGGTCTTCCTATCTGCCCACTGATTATTCTTTCTATGTCCAGACATGATCTTTGGCAAGCTGGATCTGTCATCCATGCACCCGGTGGACATGCACACTCTATTGCTGGTGTTAGTTTATCTTCTATGTTTATTTCTCCACAACACTGGTTTCCTGTATCTGGATCTGTGATACAGACCATGTAGTTGTTGTTCGTAATGGAATATTCAGTGTCAAATATTATAGGATTATCTACAGGTATGCCTGGAATTGTAAATATTTCTATAATGTAATCATCATAACATCCATAATTATTTCCTTCTAGAATCATATTTGCATCTATGAAGACCATGCAATTTTCATCGACAGATACATTAAGATTAGCATTACAAACTAAGGTCATATTAGGATCATCAAATTCTATTACTGTTATTGTAAATGAACATGATACGGTATCGCCGTACTCATTAGTAGCCATGTATATCTGCTCCGTTACCCCTATAGGGAAATCATCTCCAGCTGTCAAGTTACTTGTATCTATCTGAGTAATAATAGCATCAACTCCACAGGGATTAAAAGCCGTGACAACATACGGTACAGGTGCATCGCAACCTCCTGGGCCTAAAAATATAGTTGTATCATTAGGACAGAATATTTCTAGCATAGGAAATCCCACGAACGTGACATTTGCCTCGCATGTTGCTGAGTTACCGCAAGCATCTATTGCAGTAACGGTAACAACTGCCATGCTATCAAGTATAACATCTGCACAATCAAATGATTCTGGAGTAGCAAATACCTCGAAGTCTGAGCAGTCATCCATTATACTCACGATAATGTCTGTGGGATCCACAATAACTGTCGATTCACCTGCAAAATCTATGATAATATCTTGACATATAATTTCTGGAGCTATTGTATCTATAAACACGATGTTCTGTGTGCAATTATTTACATTATCACAATCGTCCGTTACGGTAAATGTTCTTACTATACTTCCTATAATATTGTCCATGCAGCTCATGTCAAAGCCTGTCGAATCATCTTCCATAGTAATCGTAAATGTTCCACATGATGAGGTAATCATCGGGACACCAGATAGTAGGGTATCTGCTACTAAGCTACAATCTAAAGTGATATCTGCAGGACATACTAAGTCTACGGGCATGAGATCCATTACAGCAATAACTTGAGAGTCAGCTGTAATATTACCACATCCGTCATCGAAACTCCATATACGGGTGAGATTGAAAATATTGACACATATAGAATCTGAAATCTCGTCAGTCGGCGTTATGGTGATCACTCCAAGACAATTGTCTGAGAAGTCAATAGGCTCCGCTGCAGGTATCATATCAGCACAATCCACTGTTATATCTGAAGGTATAATACCCTCTATTACGGGAGGGATATCATCAATAATAAATATGAATTGGGTATCCGCTGCAATATTTCCACAAGGGTCTTCCATCATCCATACTCTTTCTATTACTAATTCATTTACACATACAGAGTCTGTAATATTGTCTTCTGGCATCACCATAAACGTACTTCCACAATTATCTGTTAAGTTTATAACTTCGGGTACAGGTAGATCGTTGATACATGATATAGTAGTATCTGCAGGGATGGGCATGTCAAATGTAGGAGGGGTAGGATCATTAATGGTGATCATCTGAGCACAAGTGTCTGGATCAAAACACCCATCATCGAGAATAAAAAGTCTCATGATCGTCATTTCGTCCGAGCAGATTCCATCCATAATTTCGTCCATTACCGTAATGGTAGCAGAACTACATAATACGCCGTCTACAGTAGGAGAACCTAGGGACATGGTATCTGTAGGATCACCACAAGATATAATTACATCCGCTGGACAATTTGCAAAACTTGATGCAGTCGTAATTGTATAGTTTATAGTCTGCTGACAAGTAGCTATGTTACCACAACTATCTTCTGCCATGTAAGTAAGTATAAAAGATTCTGGCATGCATCCCATTCCTGCAACAAGCATAGTGTCCGTTACACCAAAGTCTGCTACCATACAATTATCTGAAACCATACCACCTGCTCCAGTGAAAGCAGCTATATCTTCATAAGTAGGTAGTGGATCTCCACATGCTAAGTCCATATCTGGCGGACAGCTAATCATAGGTACTTCTAAATCTTCTACCATAATAATCTGATCACAAGAATCGATATTTCCATCTGCATCTTCTACAAAAAATCTTCTAGTAATAGAACCAGTTCCACCACAGCCATCAAATAATCCATCATCCTCAAAAGTTACAGTAAAGGTAGTCGCTGAGCATGGACTCATTACATTTGTGACACTTCCAGTGTTTAGTGTATCTGTGGGCATTCCGCAATTTACAACGGCATCCGCAGGACAGTCAAAAGTAGGAGTACCTGTAGCAGAAATAACAGCAGAGGAGGAACCAACACTTGCATTACCAAACCACCATGTATTAATTGTGTTTACTTCTCCGTAACCCGTACCAGATACACCATTACTCGTACCTATTTTCCATTGATGGCATGGAGCAGGACATCCATTAAGTTCGGTTAACGGAGGCATGGGACCTGTCATCGGATTCTGATCTGAATCTATATTGGGATCATTGTCATTGTCATCTAAACACGAATCATCGTAATACAAGGTAGGTAAGGTGATATTATTGGCAGGGTGAATCGTTGCAGGTGTATACCCTAGGCAGATACTCTCTACATCATATTGCATAAAGTGGATCTCACCTTGATAATAGGAAACATTGAACCAGATAGAATCTCCATTCATAAGTGTGGATCCTTCGCCTGTAGTAAGATCGTAAGGAATACACTGAGTTAACGGTTCTCCTTCTAGTATTCTTAAGGCAATTACAGTATCTAGAGTATTAGGCGTGAAAATCCCGTCTTGCCCGTCTAGGTCTATAAGGACCTCCACCAGGCCAGGCTCAGATACTGTAAATTCTAGGCAGACAGTTGTCAGGTCACAATCCTCTATTATTATTTCGGGTCCGATAACTGTACCTATAGTGCCTTCTTCGTAGCAAGCTGGATCTGGATCATTAACGAAAACAGGGTAGAGAGGATTTGTTGCAGAAGCGTTACCAACAGTACTTCCATCTATAGATTTTCTATCTATGGTAGGTTCGCCAGTAAGACCCGGTCCAGAATCATTAAATGCTAAGAAAAAACTTAGTCCCTGAAAACCAGAATTATTGAAATCTATCTCGTGTACAAACCCATCAGACGTCAATGTATAGATCGTTCCGACAAATGGTTTATCCCAAGGTCCTGTATTACAATTAGATTCTGCAGAACATGGTGTTCTAAATCCCCAGCACTCAGAGTATAATCTACCAGGCACAACGTTATTAGTTCCATTCACAATAGTTACATCCCAAAAAGGTATTCCCATTTGCCCAAAATTAAATGCACCTGTTCCATTATCATTCTCAAATTCTATACAATATTCACCTTCAGCGGTCGGCATGAAAACATAGTTCATGTTAGAGATATCATAACCCATGCCTGTTCCAAGATCAGGCCCCGTTACAATATCGTTGTAGTCATTACCATTAGCATTGGCAGGCGTAACCTGGAAAGGACCATGCACAACATTTCCTGCTGCATCTACAATTCTAAAGTTGTAGTTAAAATTTACAAAGGTTGCATTGGAGTTGGCAATTTGTGACAAGCCAAAATATACAGTTTCCGATGGGTCTTTGACTTGGAAGCACATTGATTTAGGTGTTCCTGTAGAACCATAATTAGCAAATTCATCTCCCAGTAAATTCAACATGACTATGTCAGTTATCGTAGGAGAAAGGGTGGGGGTTCCTTCTGCTCTTATCTTTTTACTGAAAATTACAAGAAAAAATAATGCCAATATAAGTGAAGTATTTACTAATGATTTTCTAGCTAAGTTTTTAGTCTTAGCCTTGCAATAGTAATCTCCATGAGATACATTAATATCCATGTGATTCAAAGGTGTTAGGTGTTAAAATCTATTATCTGTACAATCGGCGTTTAAAGCTATACCAAAGCTATGAAATAAAAGTGTACAGACACCGTTGGTTATCAAATTAAAATTACATATCTGAAACTTTAACATATATTTCATGATCTAATATGTATGTATTTAGATCTAAGATATTTACATATTATAGAATATAGTCAAGTAATCTTTCTATAACATATAACTTACTCTAAGCGATTCAGAATAGAATTAAAATTCAATAACCATATTTTTCTTGCCACAATTGTCGGAGTCGCTCAGAAATCTTAGATTCAGCAGAATTATTACCTGTTTTATAGAGACTTTTACCAGAGATTTCTTTAGGTAGAAATTCCTGTTCTACAAAGTTTTTCTCCCCATTATGGGCATACTTGTAGTTCTTGCCATAATCCAGCTCTTTCATGAGCTTAGTCGGGGCATTCCTTAGGTGGAGCGGGATACTTAGGTTACCTGTTTCACGTACTACTGATTGGGCATTATTAATGGCTATGTAAGCAGAGTTGCTCTTAGGAGATACTGCGAGATAGATAGCACATTGTGACATAACGATCCGTCCTTCTGGCATACCTATTCTTTCTATAGCTTGGAAACAATTGTTTGCGATAAGTAAGGCATTAGGATTAGCAAGTCCTATGTCTTCAGAAGCAGCGATGAGCATCCTTCTGCATATAAATTTAGGATCTTCTCCGCCCTCTATCATACGAGCAAGGTAATAGACACTAGCATTAGGATCGCTTCCCCTTATGGATTTTATAAAAGCGGACGCAAGATCATAATGCATTTCACCACCTTTATCAAATAGTACAAACTTATCCTGAAGTACTGTTTCTGCTAGTTCATTTGTCAATATTATTTCCTCTGTTTCGTGAAATTGATTGACAACTAGTTCGAGACAATTATACAGTTTGCGAGCATCTCCACCAGAAAATTTGAGTAGCGCTTCAGGTTCTTTTAGCGTGATATTTCTTTTTTTTAGTATCTCATCTTCCTTCACTGCTCGTTCTAGCAAGCCTACTAGTTGTTCTTTTTCTAGATGCTTAAGTGTATAGACCTGACACCTGGAGAGTAGGGCAGAGATCACTTCGAATGATGGATTTTCTGTTGTTGCTCCGATAAGTGTAACTGTTCCGTCTTCTACAGAACCTAGGAGGGAATCTTGCTGAGATTTACTGAACCTATGGATCTCATCTATGAAGAGGATCGGATTAGGCTGGTTGAAAAATTTCTGCTTCTTAGCATTGATTATCGTTTCTCTTATGTCTTTGACGCCTGCATTGATGGCACTTAGCTGATAGAAAACGCGCTCTGTAGAATTGGCGATCACCTTAGCAATGGTTGTCTTCCCCACACCTGGTGGACCCCATAATATCATCGAAGGAATATTTCCGTTTTCTATTACCTTACGCAATGAGGCACCCTTGCCAAGGATATGTTCTTGACCGACATATTGGTCTAAGTTTTTTGGGCGTAGTCTTTCTGCGAGTGGCGGCATACATCTTTCTTAATACTATAAAGATATAGTATGAGATATATTTATTGACAGATGGGATAAGGAATCTATTTATTATTTACTTCGTAGCATATATCTTTATTACAGATCACATAAGGGATCCATGTTCCATGATTTACAATATCGCCTAAGCAACCTCCTGCATTTATGTCGGGGCATGAGAAAGCTAGGCCTTCATAATCGAAGTCAGTTTTACAACTCAGTGTTCCGAGATCATTTGCCAATTCACATTCATCATAGACTACATTAAGATCGTTTACAATAATTTTAAATTCTCCATAGTATCCAGCACCAGGGCTTACTCCCGACTCTACGTAAATTAAATCACCAGGTGTTAGGCAATCTCTCATAGTTAAAACTGTAGCATCTGGGTTAATAATAATTTCAGGAACAGAAAAAGAGAAAAGCTGAGAAGTACAGCATATAGATAGACTTAAACATATAATAGTCTTAAGCCGGCTAATGGTAAAGAAAGACATGTGTTTGTATTTTGATTAAGTCAAAAGTAATGCTTTTTAGGCAGTCTCTACTTACATATGGTTTAATCTAAGGGAAGTACTAGTAGTTTTTGAACGTCTTATAGAGATGTTTTTATCTGTAAAATGCTCATAGGTTCAGGAAAAACCTATGATTTACATATAAAAAATATAATTATTTTGACTAGTAAATAATTGATAATGAGGTAATTAACTGCATTTATTTGACTTATTAACCCCGACCTGAAATAAATAATTGCATCCGACCCAACCATACCACCATTTCCTACGTGTAACCTATCAACAACACGCACAAGTTCCTACAATCACACAATAAGCTAAAGTGCAGGTCAATTCCAACAATTAATGTAATCCCTCAACAAGATTACTTTTCTAACACTTTGGCGATAAGCAGTTATAAGAAATGCTGATCAATAGAGACTATTTCCGTACTTTGTGTACAGGAATAGTCTTATATTTTATTCTCTTATAATGAATGTAGAAGCATTTCTCATAGAAGCTTGTAAAAGTAATGATAGGAAAGCCCAGTTTACGATGTACGCTGAGTGCTATAACCTACTTATGAGTATATGTGTGAGATATATGAATGATCGTCCATCCGCTAAGGCGATTATGAATCAGGGTTTTTACAAAATACTAACCAATCTCGATAAGTATAAGAAAGAGGTACCCTTTGAAGCATGGATAAGTAGGATAATGGTCAATACGATCATAGATGATTTCAGGAAAGAGAAAAAACGCCTCAAAATATTTGAAAGTTTAGATAATCTGATAGATAATAAGCAGTTTGATCAGATAGTCTATAATCAGGTAGAAGAGACTTTCTTAGCGGATGATCTAGAGAAAATGCTGATGAAAGTTCCTAAGATGAGTAGAATTGTTTTCTCTATGTATGCCATAGATGGATACAAACATAGAGAGATTGCTGAAGAGTTAGGGATAAGTGAAAATACATCAAAATGGCATCTGTCCACAGCAAGAAAAAAATTGCAAGGACTATTAAATAAAGAATTGAAACCCACGAAGTATCTGAATTATGGATAATAATAATCTGGATAAATTGTTCAGAAATAAACTACAGCAACGAAAGTTTGATGTAGATGTCGAGCAGTGGCAAGCGATGGAAGAAATTATTATCCGTGGTAATGTCACGGAACCCGCTGGATATAAGAGAAGGTTTATTTTTCTAATCAGTTTTGCGCTTATTGCAGTAACCGCTGTTCTTACAACTTGCTACATATTAAATGACATCTCTGAAAACAATACCGTTCTTCTAGACGATACAGCAGTACCTATAGTGGGAGGCGACCGTAGCCTTGAAAATGTAAATGAAAGAGATGTTATAAACGAGGAATCGATAATACAAAACAAAGCTAGTTCCTTAACTGCATCAATATTCAATAAGGATATAGAAATAGTTAATCAGGGATCATTACAGTTATTCAGTTCATCTGCAGATCTAATAACTAAGAATACTGAGCTAGGACAAGAAGAAAGTGTCGCTTCTGATATAGCTAATAAGAAAGATACAGCAATCCGTAAAAAACAACCAATTGAGCAAACGCAAAGAAGCGGTCTATTTAGCTATGCCACAACATTGCTTCCTGAAGAACTAGTGAATAAGGAAGAAGATACCAATGCATTCCTTGTAAAAAGTCCTAAAATAAATCAGGTCAGTCTGCTATCTAATACGGATAGATCACAGCTAGATCAAATAGATAATTTAAGTAAGAGATATGCTTACCTGGAATTACCAGTAAAAGATATCGGTACTAATCTTATCGGTACAGGGGGTATACGTGTATTAGATACACGTATGCAGCAGAGAGGTATCTATACACAGTATAGAAACATAGAAAATGGAACTGCAGGATCCGTGGGTATCTACCTAGGAGCTAATATTATTAACAGTAACTGGAGTATTGTCTTCGCGCCTGCATATGAGTATGCTCAGTTGAATGCATTTACGGTGGCAGAACAGTTAGACAATGTATATAGCTTCAGTGTGCAGGATCATAATCAGCAGATTATGGCTAACAGGATACACAGTGTTGTTTTTCCGGTTAGTGTCCATTACAACATGAGTAATCATTTGTTAGGTGTTGGTATAGTATATCAAAGACCTCTTGCAGTAGGAGCTGAAAAGACAATATATATCGGAGAAGAAGTTGCTGAGGCAAGAAAAATATGGGTAGATACGGATCTATATGATCGTAATGTTCTCAAGGGAAGATTTTCGTACGAATATTTCTTTTCTCAGAAAATAGGATTAGGTGTAAACTATGATTTCCCATTGTCTAAGCAATCTAATTTCTGTAGTAAAAGCTCTATTGGCTTACAGTTAAAAATGAACATCTAAATGAATAAGATTTTAGTATTCTTTATAGCATTGGTGAGTATTGGGTCTTGCACAACTGAGGGGATAGAGCCTCCAGTGAATAACAAACCTGTATTTACAGTTACTGCTGAAATAGCAGGAGAAAATGTATCACTTTCAGCAGGAGAAGGGGGCTATAAAATGGCGACTAGTTTTAAGGAAGATAAGGATAGTAATATAGATTATACCTCTAGCTTTGAACTACAAGGATCGCAGCAAGGAAGTCAACTCAAGTTTATTTTTGATGCTTTTCCTAAAATGACAAATGCAGAAGAGTTTTCTAATTACCTACAAACTTCGGATATTCCACTAAGCTTAAATTTTACAGGAGTAGAAGGAATTTCGTTACTGCCGTTTACAGAGGATATTACTCTACCATTTACAACTTCATGGTCGATAGGAGAACAACCTTTGACAACGACGCTTATGCCCCTCATAAAGTTACCCGAGTTAAGGGATAACGATTATGTCACCGTACAATATGAGATCAATATAAGTGATCAGTTTAAAGGAAGCTTTATTAGTAACTATAATCTAGAGCTGACCTCTTCGTGTAACGCTCTGATAGAAATGGCACCAATTGGTAACGAGCTAGAATTGACGCTTGCATCATTTACACAATTTCCTAATTCTATACTATGGAACAATGGAGAAACTTCTAAGGTCAACAATTTAGACCTGCAGGCACAAGAAATTTCAGTAGATATAAGTGGAGAGTTATGCGACCTTGCTGCACAGATAGAGCTAATTAATACAAATGTTATCCCTTCTCGATTAGGTTTTGATCATGTACTATCTTATGGTCCGGCTAATGAGTTTGTAGGAAAAGGACTTATTATAGAATATACTGACGACCTAGGTGTAGACTATCGATCCGACTATGGAGAGCAAACGAACTTTTCAGTTGATGTATCTAAGGTTGTTGCATACGAACCTAATGATGCGGGCCAACCAACAGTTATTGCTGATATGTTTATGAATTGCACTTTATTTTCTTTAGATAGTCAGCATTCTATAGAACTGAAGGACGCGCAAGTATCTATAGCCATAGCTTACCCAGAACAATAATATATAACTTATTGCATCCAGCAGTAAGGCAGGACTTAATACACGACATAATTCTCATGGAATAGGTGATAAGCATAAGGCTATCGCCATAGAGGCATATATGGAAAATCATTTTATACCAATTCTAGTTAAGAATGACGGTAATTATTTATTTTGTTCTTCATGTTCCTTCGTTAAAAAGCCTCGCCGAACCTATGGGTTCTTTGCTAGCCCGCCCGCTTAGCTGTTCTCTCATTTAAAGCACTTTCGTACTTTATTCGACTACGTCGAACTCATTCGTTCTTGCCTTGATCCATTTTGAACAATTCTAAATCCTTTTCTGTCATCTAAAAATAGAAATGGTATTACTTTCTTTTGAGTCACCGCACCCGAAAGAAGAAAGCTTTTCTAACAATTATGGTAAGAAATAAAGTTTGATATTAAGAAAGATAAACTAGGTTCTTTTTCTGTTACTTAGTTTTTAAGTGTAATGTCTCCATCCTGTGTAGACATTCTTACCTTTACATTACTGGCGTTTTTTGTAGTCACAACCATTTTATTATTGCGTTCTTCTTTGATTTGGAAATCTCCACTTGTTCTTACATTTCCATCTTGGTGTTTCAATGTGAAAGTAGCATCTCCATCTAGTAGTTCCATCATGATATCTCCGTCTTGATTTACAATTTTGTAATCACTATCACCTGTTAGCGCTGTTCTCAATTGTACATTTCCATCCGTACTCGATATATCTATACTACGCAGTATACCATGATGTAGATTTAGATTACCATCCTCTAGAGTAGCCTTAAGTCTTCCTGATACTTGGTCTAAGTCCACTCTGCCATCTTCAGCATATATCTCTGTAAGTTCGGTGATATTCCCGGTCATCTTTACATCTCCATCCTCTGTATATATTTCTAGGTGCTCAAATTCACACGCTTTAATATTTATATCACCATCTTCTATTTTAGTGTACAACTTTCCTTGCATGTTTTCCATCACGATATCACCATCTTCAGAAGTAATGTGGAGTTGAGTACTATGAGGGGCCTGTATAGTTATTCTGTAATCCATATCTTTATAACTTACCCAGTTATTCTTTCTCTTTTTGTTGTAACTTATTACTTCAGATAGCCTGATATTTCCCATGTCTTCCTTTATAACGACACTAAATCTCTCTTCTTGATTGCTCTTTATCTTTACTTTCCTGAAGACCTCTATAAGTACATCCTTACGATCAGAACCTAGTATGCTGATATCGGCATCAGAAGTTTCTAGAAAAAGGGTGCCATCGGCTTTAATCATGTATTTGCCTTTCGTTTCATATTTGTCAATCTGACCAAATAAAGTATTAGCGCAAAGATAAAGAATGAGAAGAAGGAATTGATTTTTCATAGAAATATTGTTAGTTATAATAAGGTAGGTTTTTATTTTGATTATGCAGCATATATTTTAAAGACTAGAAGAAAATAGGAGAGGTTGCATATCGTATAAATAAAATAAAAAAAAGGCTTCTAACTTGTCAATTAGGAGCCTTCTATAATATGATATATTTATCTAATTTTTATTTATCCTTCTAGGAGCCGGTGGAACCAACTCCTCAGTGATTCTATCAGCTTTGAAAATGTACTTCAGTGCGGCGTAGATTCCTCCAGCATGAACAGATACTGTTCTATTTTTCTCATCATCGAAAATGAATTTCCCAGGTAAAGACTCTATATTACCATCAAAAATAAGACCTACAGCTTCTCCGTTTTTGTTGATAAGAGGACTTCCAGAATTACCTCCAATTATATCATTAGTAGAAACAAGATTTAATGGTGTTTTTAAAAGCTCCATTGGTGGGTTCGCCCACTTTGCAGGCAATGCCCAGGGGCTTTCTTGTTTGTTAGAATAATGTCTATCATACATTCCAAAATAGGTAGTCATAAATGGTGCTTTAGTACCATTGTAATCATATCCAGTAACCAGCCCGTCTGATATCCTCAGGGTAAAAGTAGCATCTGGCGGAAGCGATGTGCCGAATACCTGAAAGGCCTGATTCGCTATTTTACTTTCTAATTCTTTTCTGACAGGGGAAGAACCTCTGTATAGACTTACTGCCTCATTGTATTGAGGAATAAGTGCAACAGCTGCCTTTACAAGAGGATCATCAGCTTTTTTAATTTTCTTCTTTTTTGATAAGAATTTTTTAGAATCTTCTAGATTATTAAACTTGGTTTCTGCGACTAGATTCGTTACATACTCTTGGATAGACTTACCAGCCAGTAAACTTGTAAGCGTATTATTCGACGCAGGAATATCTGCTTGTATCTCCTCTAATAATAGTATAAACATGTCCACTTCATCTTCATTTTTCAAGTTCTGAACCTTAGCAGTAATGTCATTTCTGGCAGCTTCTAAGTCTGCCTGAGCTGTATCTGATTCTACAAGGTCTCTATATGCATTTATATCATGTAAAAGTAGTAATATCCATCCTCTAAGTCGGCTTGGTCCTAAGTGATTTATAGCCCATGCATGCGGAGATAATTTATCATATTCTTTTTCTAAGTCATCCCAGTACGTAACACCTCCAGATTGTGATCTGATGATTTTTTCCATTGCTATTTTACGCCCCATTAGTTCTTCACTATATAGCCCTTCTTCTACGCCACTAATTGCCTTAATAGAGTTTGACAAATTAAACATATCTCCTAATAATGCCTGTGCTTCTTTGTCTCTAGAAGAGTCATCCTTCATAGCGTCATAACTTTCTTGCATAATAGCATGTCTGTTTCTTAGGAAACGGAGATTCATATTGTAACGGTAGTCCCGATCATAGTTTAGCTGAGCTACTGTTCTGTATCGTTCTGTACTTCCAGGATTTCCTACTACGAATACTGGCTCATTTTCTTGTATACCATCTATGTTAAATTCTAGATAATTAGCTGATGTATTTAAAGGTTGCCCTTTTTCGTCATAAGCTCTCCAGAATGTACAGTCAAGATTATATCTAGGATATGTAAAATTATCTGGGTCTCCACCATAGAAGCCTAGATCTAACTCAGGTATAAATACTAATCGTATATCAGAATATTTCTTATATCCGTATAATGAGAACCTACCTCCTGAATAAAAACTGACTGCCTGTAATCTAAGATCAGCCCATTCTGGATTATTACTATATTTTGTTTTTATAGCCTCTAGCGCTTCTTTAGAACTCATATTGGTGTCCCCTTTTTTCTCTTTTAGGAGTTCCATCACCGCGTCTGTTATGTCAATAGTTTTTACCATTTGTTCTACAAACAAATCGTCAACTCTTCTTTCGTCGTTCTGACCTACAGCATAATATCCATGCTTATCGAAATTTTCGGAATCTTCCTGCACTTTGTTGGCTACATCTCTAGAGCAATGATGATTAGTCATGATGAGTCCATTTGGGGAAACGAAGGATGCTGAGCACCACGTTGCAAACCTGAGGGAACTCAGTCTTACATCCTCTAACCATTCGTCTGTAACATCGAAGTCATACGCTTCCTTGAACCATTCTTTAGGTGGATTCTCAAAAGTCCACATTTTTCCAAAATCAAATGGAGAGGCTTCTTTGTCCTGTGCACCTAGAAATGACGTAAAGAAAAACGAGCTGATAAAAATAAAGAGCGTAAGTTTTTTCATATTGAAGTTATATTGTTTTATACAATTTAATGCCTTGTTTTATAGGTAATTCCAAATAATATCTGCAAAAATAAGAATCTAGCTATTGATACCAAATTCTTTAGTAGATGTTTCCTAGACAACTCAATTTTCTAACAATCTAACCGAACTAAGTACAATTAAATGACCTGTCACGGGGCCTGCTAAGTGAAGTATCGGAATCTGATCAGGAGAAGCTCCTAGGAAGTTATACCAATTCTAGTTTAGAATGACGGTAATTATTTATTTTGTTCTTTATGTTCCTTCGTTAAAAAGCCTCGCCGAACCTATGTGTTCTTTGCTAGCCCGCCCGCTAAGCGGTTCTCATTTAAAGCACTTTCGTACTTTATTCGACTACGTCGAACTCATTCGTTCTTGCCTTGATCCATTTTGAACAATTCTAAATCCTTTTCCGTCATCTAAAAATAGAAATGGTATTATAAATGGGAGTTACAGCGCTTTGTTGTAATCCGAAACTGTATTGGATTTCAAAAAAATCCTACATTCATATTCAGGATTTGCCTAAAACTCCATTTAGATTTATCGGCAATAAATACAGGTATAATACAAGCATATTATCATAAAGGTAGAGTGTTGTATGTAAAGAAATACTCCTGACTCTATATTAGCAGATCTAAGAATTTTAATCTATTCTAAAACATGGTCTATCTCCGCTTTACTGTCTTTAAGATCTATTTTTATAGATTGATACATTTGATCAAGGTGATTTATTGTGTCATTTTCATTGTTGAGATGCTGGTCGAACTGATCAAAATTTTCATCTATTCTTACTTTTATCTTAGACGAATAATTTTTTAGTTTTTCAGCAACTTCATATTGCAAAGAATTTCTACCTTTCTGTATTTCTTCTTTAAAAGCATTTAATATTTTTTTTCTCTTAAGCCCTACGGTTACTCCTGCAAATAGTAACCCTACTGTCGTCAGTATACCACCTGTCACATCGAACACTGCTGCATTAGTTACCGTCGCTATGATAACGCCTACTACAGCTATACCTCCACCAGCCGCTAAGCTAGGCGTAATGTTATTATCTTTACCAATAATTTCTTCGTCATAGAAATTTTCTGATTTCTTTAGAAAATCAGAAAAAGCTAATTGAAGATCTTTAAGAACATTAGTTCTTTTCTCAGCGATGTCTGCAAAAATTTCATGATTGTTTCTCAGTATAGTCTCACTATCTTTAATTCTTCTATCTACTTGCTTACCCATCTCTTGTATACTGTCAGCAATTTCTATCACTCCATCATTTAAGCGATCTCTTAAGGAGGTGTTGAGCTGCAGTTCGAAGTCCTTAGCTAGGTTGTCCAGATATTCCTTAGGAGATTTTTCAAATCCAAACATAGAGTTGAAAGATCGCTTAAGCATAGAAGTAAACGAAATTCCTTTTTTTAATTCTTCTTCTTTTGTTCGTGTTATTCGATCATATGTCGCTAACAAATTTTCTACTAGTATATCTATCTGCCTTTCGGTTTTGGTCTCTTGTGATGATAGTGTTACAGATATTTCTTCCCTGAACCTTACATCTGCCTCATATTGCTTTCTTCTTATAAGTAGCCCGTCGTATATTTTTTCATTTATATTGTAAGAAGTATCAGTTATGTTCCCTAGTTTAAGAAAAGGTGCTCTACCTCCAGTAATATTTTCTTCGATATAAGCTCTTACTGGCTTATAACCACTATTCTCCTTATTGCCTTCTTTTTCCATTTTTGCAGAAACAGAGAATACATTTGGATCAGAAATTCCTTTTTTCTGTGCATACTCTTTCACACCGTTGAAATTTGTCACCAGATCGTCAGGCGTCATTAGATCTTTTTGTTGTAAAATAAATATGATTTTCTTTCTCCACTCATCTTTTATAAAATCAAAAAACTCCCATGCAGATTGTCTGTAAGGATTTTTTGACTCAAAAACGAATATGATAAGATCAGAGGCGGGGATAAATCTTTCTGTTATTTCTTGATGATGATCTACGATAGTATTTGTACCAGGAGTATCTACTATAGCTATTTCCTTAAGTTTTTCTTCTGGTATATATATCCTTTTCAGGTAGTCGTTTATATATTCCTCTCGCCTTACATCTCCATAGACAATTTGCTGTATGGTATCTGTCATAGGGGAAGCAGCAACTTTACATATATCTTCTCCTGTATCTAGCAACGCATTAATAAATGAACTTTTGCCAGCCTTTACTTCACCCACGATAACAAACATAAAAGGATCTGATAATCTATCATGAAGATCAGTGACAGTCTCGTGAAGATTTTGGTGGTTAATTTCTGCTGTAAGATTACTAAGTCTACTTATTGTGGTGTTTAACTTAGTCCGTAGAGCTTGTAGTTTTTCCAATATGTATTATTTTATTACGAAAATATGCTTATTTGACGACAATATAATCTGAAAGGAACATATTGATTGAAAATATTACAACTCTATTTTAGTAGTATGTAAATGATAGATCGATTCAGGCCCCACACAGAATAGTAAGTCTAAGATGGAAAGATATGGGACAAATCCATATTTAGCCTCGAACACTTGATTATAATTCATATTGTCAAAAACCTTCTCCTGCATTATTTTGTAGGTTGTAGATTTAGTATTTCTAAAATCAAGATGGCATTCCTTTATATAGTCTTTAGTCAATGTAGGTATTTTTTCTATCGCTATAGATGTTCTAATGAATTTGTCTATAACTGAGTTTAACTCCCATAGATAAGTATGTCGTTGGTTTAAGATTTCTTTGATTTCGTCTATGTAATATATATAGTAAGGCGCATTTCCATAGCAACTAGCTATTGTTTCTAGATGTTGTGTTATCCAGTTTGTATTATAGTTGATCCTGACTTGATGGATAGGGGATTGTTCGTTCTTGCCTTTTGATAAAGGAACGGACAGGAACAACGGACCATTCGGTCCTAGTAATTCAGTTCTATTTCTCTTAGATCTTTTTTGATAATGCTCATTGTATTCTATGTATACACTACTGTAAATATTACTTATTAGGTAGAATTCTATGCCAGCAAAATATTGCGTAGAAAAAATAATCTTATTTGTCATACCTCTGTAGTGCTAGAAATTATAGATTTCAAATATGATAAAATATTACGCATTAGGGAAATTTTATTTCAGAGATCAGTCGATTTATTTTTGTCCAATAATTTACAAATTAAGTATCTGGTTATGTCATTTACTGTCTTTTTAAAACACAGATTCATGTAAATTCTACTGGTTTTAGGTTGATATTGAACTAAGTAATATTATGATTATATGTATATGTAATCATCTGCAGATTAATATGTTAAGGTGTATATGAAGAAATATTTATATATGTTAAAAGCATATATGATTTAAGTTTTTTATGTAAAATAGATGCATTATATTCTGAATATGAGCTTATGCCTAACATTATACATTTGATATTTTACTACATTTTAGTAATTATATTTTGCATAGATTTGGATTGTATTTGAAACGTACATTTACATATATACTTACCACCTCTTACGTAAACCTCCTTACTGTTAAGCATCCCTACTCATAATGATAATATAGCTTTAGCTATACTTATTTATTATAATAAATACACGAAAAATAAAGTATATCATATGATGTATCTACCTCATATGATAATATCATAACTCACCCTTGTATAGAATATATTCGATAACGTATATATCTAGAAAGTTATAAATTTAAACACCCTTGTTTTAGTTTATAATTTGACGAAAGCTATTCATATTCTATCGGCAAAGCTTTTTTAGAATTATAAAATCATGAATTTAAGACGAACATAAATAATAATGTTTGTTGGTCTATAATTAATAAATTTTCAATTTTTAAAACCAAGGTGATGAAAAAATTAATACTAAGTTTACTAATGATATTCTCTGCAAATTTAATGATATGTCAAGTTTTCAACATGGAGAAACTAGATTCAAAGTCATTAAATAATTTAGAACAGTTTACACAATATGAAGTGTATAATTTAGATCTCGCGGATCTATCTTCTTATCTAAAAGAACAGAATGGTGCTAAGGTCCAAATTGTAAATAACGAGTTTGTATATAATATAGAATTTGTTCCTAATGATATATTAGGTAGTAATTTTCATATTACAGAGCTAACTTCTCAGGGCAAAGTAAGAACTAAATATAATGAAACGAATAGTTACATTGCTTATGTAGATGGTCAAGAAGCGCCTTCTAGATTCTACATTTCGGAAAATAAAATTCAAGGAAAATTAGAAGTAAAGAATGGAACACTTATGATTGAGTCATTTAGTAAATATGACAAACTCTCTGAAACAAATCAGATTGTCATGTATGATGTTAATGACAGAAAGAAAGAGGATAACTCAGATAAGTATAGATGTGAACTAATACAATCTTTAGATGACGCACAACCCGATCCAGGTAAAGAACATGAGCAACTAGCTGGAAAAAGTGCTTGCGTAGAGCTAGAGGTTTCGGTTGCTGCAGATTATCTGATGTATAATTATCATGGCAGTGTAGATGATGTTATAGCATTTATGGTTTCAGTAATAAATGATGTTGAGGGGACGTATCACGGCGCTTTTGAAAATGATGTAGAATTCCAAATAGTCGAGCTATTAGTATCCACATGTAGTGAATGCGACCCCTGGACATCATCTACTAATCATGTAGAACTTATAGGAGATTTTAGAGCGTGGGGTTTAGATGGTGGTTTTGATAATGAATATGATTTTGCAAGTTTATGGACTAAAAGATATCTAGATAATTGGGTTGCAGGGGCAGCTTATGGAAATGGGATTTGTGGATCTAATCCATATAATTTGTTGAGCCAGTGGACTACAAATTCACAAAATCTGAGAGTTATGGTTAGTCACGAAATAGGGCACGGGTTAGGTGCAGGACATAATTATACGCATGGAACAGAATGTAACAATAATCCTAGACCTAGACTGATAATGGACCCTCAGGTATATGCGACTGCAAATGCTTTTTCTACTGGTGAAGAAGAGTGTGCTGTAAATACGACACTAGTAATAAATAATAAAATAGCAGAGGCTACTTGTTTAGACTCTAACTGCGGAGAAAACAATTGTGAAAATGTAGAAAACATTGAGATGCAAGAAGTTTTTTCTAATTATACTTCTATTTCTTGGGACGCAGAACCTGGAGCTGTATGTTACATTAAATTACAAATAGAGGGTGAAGATGATTATGTCACTGAGTTTATGATAGAAGAAACTAGTTGTACGTTTACTGACGAGTTAGAACCAATGACTAATTATGTATTTATGATAACAGGGATATGTGGTAGTGATGAGTCAGATATGAAGAGTACTTTCTTTACAACTCCGCTGGAAGCTATGATTGTCCCAGTAGAACTTATTTCTTTCTCAGCTAGAGAAAAAGAAAAAGTTGTAGAGCTAGAGTGGGAGACAGCAATGGAATTAAATAGCGAATATTTCCAAATTTTAAAATCTACAAATGGGATAGACTTTACCGAGCTAGGCACTGTAGATAGCAGAGGAAGCATAACCGAAATACAAAAATATAACTACATTGATAAGCGACCACAGACAGGAGCCAACTATTACAAGTTAGTACAGTACGATTTCGATGGTAGAAAAGAAACTTTTGAAACAAGGGTAGTAAAATATACGCAAAACGAGGAAAACTTGTCACTTATAATAGATCGACAATCACCACTTAGGCTAGACTTAGTGATTAACAATAATAATCTATCAGAGGTAGAATTATCTATTGTGGATGCACACGGCAAGGTGGTGAGTAAATTAGGGAGCAACCAGTCAGGTAATATTAGTTTAGATACCTCTAACTATACTGCAGGTATTTATTTTGTTGTAGCAACAAATCAGGAAGAGATGAAGACATTGAAATTTATGAAGATCTAAACAATTATCATTACCTGTATTAATCGGCTTGGCTAATCCAACTTCTTAGGAGTTAGATAGTCAAGCCTTTTTCTATTTTTGCAAAATGAAGATTTTTCAAGATTATCTATCCAAGCAAGCAATGTACTCGCCTTTTATTCTATCGGAACCAGAAGATGATCTTGACCTTATAATTGTAATCCCCGCTTATAAAGAGAAAGAAACGATAGCACGATGCATAGCTTCTATCCAGAATTGTAAATTCAAAAACTATCTGGTAGAGTTGATTATTGTTGTAAATTATAAGGAAAGTGATGACCTAGGGATAAAAGTAAATAGTAGGGAAACGGTTGAATTAATAAATAAAATTATAAAAGAAAATACGATATCCAATATTACTATTCATATCATAGAAGTAGAATTCCGAAATAAGAAAAAAGCAGGTGTAGGTCTGGCTCGGAAAATCGGAATGGATGAGGCAGTTTCACGTTTTTTAAAATGTAATAAAATAGGTATAATAAGCTGCTTAGATGCGGACTGTACCGTTGCTATAGATTATATCAGCAAGATTCTAGACGGATTTGCTAGAAACAATAAGAAAGGAGCGTCTAGTATTTATTTTGAGCATCCCCTAGATGTGTATAATGCTGAGCTGATTACACAGTATGAGTTGCATTTAAGATATTTTATTGACATACAAAGAAAAATAGGATTGCCATTTGCCTATCACACGGTAGGTAGTAGTATGGCAGTTAGATCATCTGACTATTGTAGAATGGGAGGCATGAACGTTAGGAAAGCAGGGGAGGACTTCTATTTTCTGCAAAAATTTGTTGCTGTAGATAATTGTTTTGAGATTAATGATACAGTAGTTTATCCTAGTGGTCGGACATCAGATAGAGTTCCTTTTGGAACAGGTAAGGCAGTAAGAACCTTAGAAATAAGTAAAATATATGAGACATATAGTTTAGATAGTTTTCATTGTTTAGAACCCTTTCTAAAATTGATTGGTACCTGTGATAAGGATATAATTATAGCAGGTATCATTGATCTTGATAAAAGTCTCGTCAGTTTTCTAGAATCACAATCCTTCATAGAACAGGTCCAGCTGATTCATCATAATACGAATAGCAAATCTAGTTTTACAAAAAGATTTTTCCAATGGTTTAATGCATTCAGGTTGATGAAATGCTTGCATCATATGAGAGACCGTTCTTACCCTGATAGGCCAGTGGAGCAGGAAGTAGAGCTATATCTGCGACGCTTCTGCAATCTACAGATAACCTCATGTCATGAGCAGCTAATTGCATTAAGAAATATACAGCGAACAAGTAACTATAGTTCTAGTGCAATGCAGGTCTAATAGCTAGATTATCTATGATTTCTGATTCTATCTCTACCCACCATTTGAGTCGACTATAGACTTGCTCTTTTTCAAAATACTCTAAAGCCATCTTTACAAAGATATGACCATGCTTAGCTTCTGAAACCCAGAGCGTTTTATAGAACTTTTTTAGATCAGGATCCTCTAATCCCTCGGCAACCATACGGAATCGTTCGGCACCTCTCGTTTCTACAACAGAGGCAATAAGCAATCTATCCAGAAAACGCTCTTCTCTTCCAGAATGACAATTTTTTAATAAGGCCTTCAGGTATGGATCCTCGCCTATGGAGTGTGATAGATCCACACCTCTCGATGTCATTATATCATATACCTGCCTAAAATGATCAAGCTCCTCGATTCCAGTTTCTATAAGTTCGGGAATTATGGCCTTTCGGTCTGGATATTTGGCTACAAAACTCATGGCCATAGCGGAAGCTTTTCGCTCACAGTCCGCATGATCTTGTAAAAATTTATCGAAATTTGACAAGACAGCTTCTAGCCATTCCGCTTTACTTGCTATAGCAAGATCTAAATTTAGTTTCAATGTATATTAGTTTAGGCTACGGCACTTCTGTAGATAAAAAACAAGAGTATAAGTAAAACTATGGTTACAATGATGGTGACTTTGAAAAATTGCTTTTCTTGTTCTTTACCTTTCTTTTCTGCTTTTCTCTTCCTTGAAGATTTTGTCATAATTTCTATTTTGATGTTAATTTACGATCTTATCGACAAATTACAAATACAATCTTTGAGTCTCGTAAAATTCTTGTATTCTTCTGTCTATAATTATATCTCTAGGACGTAGAGGTTTTTTAAGGATCAATCCGTCAAAAGTTTTACATCTGGACAGGGCTACATAGGTCTGTCCATAGTCAAATGCCCCTCTCCCTAGATCTACTATTACATGTTCAAAAGTCTTTCCCTGACTCTTATGTATGGTCATCGCCCAGGCAAGTTTTAAGGGTATCTGACTATATACTCCGACAACTTCTGTTTTAAATTTTGCTGGATTTGCAGGATCTACAACGTATTTAGTTATTTCCCAGTCCATTTTAGATACCTCTATAGTTTTCCCTCCATAATATTTCCCATGCATTCTTACGGTTACAGATTGAGCATCCATAGATAATATAGTGCCGAGACTACCATTTACAAATCTTTTCTGTGGATCATTTTTGACAAACATCACCTGCGCATCATCCTTCAGTCTCAGGTTTATATCAGTAGGATATATTCGTTCAGAAAACTTACCTGTAACCGTGCCGTTAAAGAAACGATCTGGTTTATCTAGAGCATTTAGAGCACTAGCATTCAGTGTATTAGCGATGGCGTTTGTGCTGCATAACGTAATGTATGAATGACCAGGTTCCTTAGGGGCTACAGCTCTCTCGTTAAGATCTCTTAGATCATCTTCATCAAAGGTGTTTCGCCTTATATTGTCTAGTAATTGGATAAACCGTTTCTCACTTTGACGGTATACGGTATGTAATTCTATCATCTGTAGGCTTTCGCAGCTTTTATAAGCCCTAGAAGAAAAAAAGTAAGGAGATTCATACATATCTGTAAGAACCTTTCTCTCATAAGGAGAAGCAATAACTGGTGGTAGCTGGAACAAGTCACCGAAAAATATGACCTGCACACCTCCAAACGGTTGAGCAACTTCTCGGTTTTTTTGTAAAAAAATATCTATAGTGTCTAGCAAGTCCGCTCTTACCATAGAGATCTCGTCTATGATAAGGATATCTATTTTTTTGTAGAGTCGATGATTTTTTCTTTTGTAAATTTCCGAGGGCTGGATCATTTTCGGAGGGAGTCCAAAAAAAGAATGTATGGTCTGTCCTCCCACATTCAAAGCGGCAATTCCAGTAGGAGCGAGGGTTACCACATTTTTTTTTGAGGTACGCTTAAATAAGTTTAGTAAGGTAGATTTTCCTGTGCCAGCTCTCCCCGTTATAAAGAAACTATGATTGTTGCCCTCTATCTCATTCAGGATATCCCGAAACTCTTGACTTAAACTTATAGGTTGTAATTTTTCCAAATATTTCTTTACACTTTCTTAGCCAAATATACAAAAACAGGGAAGTGATCACTATAACCTCCTTGATATTCCATTCCCCCAAAAGTTCTAAATGGATATCCCTTATATTGTCCCGACCTTTGAATGAGGAATTTCTTGTTATATATAACTGTCTTATAATGAAAATAGCCAGCTTGTTTTTTCTCTACAACTCCACTAGTAAATAATATCTGGTCAAAAAGACTCCACGCATCTCTGTATGCATTAGACCCTATTCCTCGTCTGTAAAAATCCTGCATAGGATTAAAAATATCTCCTGGATTGACATCTTCTTTCTTATACTTAGCTCTTAGATAGCTTTTTACACTTTCACTATTAGGATCGTCATTCAAGTCTCCCATTACAAAAACTTTTGCATTTATATCTATCTGAGTAAGAGAATCTACTACAGCTCTGCATATTTCAGCACCTTTATTTCTGTAAGGTGCTGTCTTGGCTTGCCCTCCTCGTCTAGACGGCCAGTGATTGACAAGAAAGTACATCTTATCCTTATCTAATGAGCCCTCAACATATAAGATCTCTCTCGTTTTTCTAAGCGTTCCATCACTATTATAATTAGGAAGGGTGACAAGCTTAAAGGTATCGAGAGAAAAATGTTCTTCCTTATACAGGAGTGCAACATCTATTCCTCTAAAATCTGGTGAATCCTGATGAATAATCTTATAATTTCTATCAGCAAGCAGTGGTTGACTGGTAAGATCCTCTAAGACTTTCCTATTTTCTATTTCTGATAAGCCTATAATAGAAGCCCCAGTAGGAGAGAGATCAGTTCCTATCTGCGATATAGCATAAGCCATGTTACTTAGTTTTTCCTGATATCGCTCTTCTGACCAAGCTCTAGATCCTTCAGGAGTGTACTCTTCGTCCTTGATAGCGGGATCATCTTCTGTATCGAATAGGTTTTCAACGTTGTAAAAGGCAATACAAGCTATTTTGTAGTTACTTTCTTGACCAAATAGAAAACTACTAGACAATAATAACAGCAATATATGTACTTTACGAACCATGGATAATAGGTATGTGGTGTAAAATTAGTAAAATATTATGTAGACTAAATTGTATGTATTATAATAATTTTTAATATTAATTTTACTTTGGCCCAATATAAAATTTCAATCCACCGATCTTTATACTAATTATGAACCAATATATAAAGTTCCTTGCCTTTTCTGCAATCCTACTTTTTTATCATACTTTAAGCTTTTCTCAGATCATATCTGGCTATATAGAAGATGAACTAGATAATGCTCTGATAGCTGCATTAGTTCCTATACCTGCTTTAGGAGAAGAATCCTTGACGAAGTTGCTAATGCGTTTGCACTAGACTTTTTTGCCTACAAGTCTTTTAAGTTAGAAATCATTTTAAATACTTAACAGCAAATGTGAGTAATATTCTGGATAATGAAAATTCCATTACAGGTGGATACGAACAATTAAGATGTGATGCGACAAGAGGTAAAGATTTCTTTGCCCCTACGTATTATTATGGATACGGCAGAAATTTCTTCATAGGTCTAGCGTTCAAATTATAAAAAAGTAAAACAATATTTTCATATGCCCAGTCGTAAGTATTATATGTTTAGTTTATTAGCTGTCTTGCTGATGTTGTGCACAACTTATTCTTGTGTAGACCAAGAATTCGATATACTACCAGGTATGTCTACTCAAGAAACAGATATTTCTACCATCACGCTAGCAGAACTTAAGCAGATGCATGAGGTAGGAGAAGGGGCTCTTGCTATTGCTGAGGGAACTATTGTGAAAGGAGTTGTGGTATCAGATGATACTCAAGGCAACTTTTTTCAAGACCTTGTAATTCAAGACGAGACAGCCGGTATACATATCCGAGCTGGACAATTTGGACTAAGTACTTTGTACCCTCCAGGTAGATTGATATATATCGATTGTGGAGGATTATACCTAGGAGATTTTAATGGTTTGATTCAGATAGGCGTGCAGGACGAAGGACCTAACGTAGGAAGAATTCCTGAAATATTAATCCCTGATCATTTTGTAATAGGACCAAAACAAGATTTAGTAAGCCCTACTGAAAAAACTATAGCGACATTAGGTGATGCAGATCTAAGTACATTAGTATCATTTGTAAATGTAGAATTTTCATCTAGCGATCTAGGAGGAACCTTTGCTGAACCTAATGGTGGATCTGGTAGAAATAGAACTATACAAGATTGTGACGATAATAAGATTATTATGAGGAATAGTGATTTTGCTGATTTTTCTGGAGTAGATATTCCTAAAGGAAATGGCAGACTAGTTGCTGTCTACACCAAATTTGGAGAAACAAAACAACTGACGATAAGAGATATAGATGATGTGGATTTTAAGGGTATAAGATGTGATGGTGGACCAACAAACAGAGGAGTAAAACAGATTTCCATAGAGGCAGTAAAAACAAGCTTTGCAAATGGATCTTCAAGTGTACCAGATGGTTTTATTAGTGGCATTGTAATTTCAGATAATACGACAGACAATTTAGTAGACCAAAACCTTTTTTTACAGGATGGTAATTTTGGTATTGTAATTAGATTCTCTGAGACGCACAATTTTGCACTAGGGGATGAGCTAGATGTCAATATAAGTGGACAAGAATTATCAGAATTTAACGGTTTATTACAAGTCAATGGTATTGGACTTAACCGTGCAACAAGTAAAAGTACAGGAAATAATATTACTCCGAGGAAAGTGACAGCATCAGAATTACTCGCTAAAAGTGAAGAGCTAGAGTCTACACTCATAGAAATAGAAAATGCCACAATATCAGGCAATAGTATATTCGAATTTGAGACTACCGTTTCAGATGATACTGGAGATATTCCAATGTTCACTCGATCACAAGCTACCTTTGCTGGCGATGCTGTTCCTTCTGGGAATGTAAATGTAATAGCTATTGCTTCTGACTTTAATGGATCTCAGATATTAATGCGAAAACGTTCAGATGTTACAGGAGGAGGTGTAACAGTCGAATTCGAATCCCAACCAGATTTTGAAGATATCAATATTCTAGGATGGAGTAATATTTCGGCAATAGGGACAAGACAATGGACTCAGAGATATTTTATGGAAAATGGATTTGCAGAAATTACCTCATTCGGTGATACGGATCCAGAACTTGAGTCTTGGTTAATTTCCCAAGAAATAGATCTTTCAAAATATTCAAATTTAAACTTTGAAAGCGCTTTGCAGTCTTATGTACATGATGGTTTGAGTGTGTTTATCTCGCAAGATTATTCAGATGATCCTAATACTGCAACTTGGCAAGATCTTAATCCGGATTTAGCTGGTGTTATTAATGACGATTTTGAATGGGTTTCCTCAGGGAATATTGATCTAAGTGCTTATACTGGTAGTGGGCATATCGCATTCCGATATGTAGGAAATTCTAAGAAACAGACAACAACGTATAGATTAGATAATATACTTATAGAGTAAAGTAATATTAAGTGCTTAAAATAAAAAAGCCGGAGATGAATATTCATTCCGGCTTTTTATTTTAAGCTTTTAAACCATATCAACGGTTTTAATTATTTT
>Ga0209831_1000095_pt1 | contig 74113 bp, 67 predicted proteins | sample Maine_Asex4_meta_FD_187451 | JGI IMG/M metagenome (GOLD analysis project Ga0209831, IMG submission 187451) | Marine algal microbial communities from Maine, USA - Maine_Asex4_metaG (SPAdes) (version 2) | ecosystem: Host-associated > Algae > Red algae > Unclassified | place: Maine, USA | collected... | reverse complement strand
TCGTTTTCCTTAGAAAACACCTTGTTGTTGTGACGAGGATGGCGCAGCTATAGCTAAATGTCAAAAAAACAAGTTATAAATCAAAAAAAAACTAAATAATGCTTGGATAAACCATAGAAAACGGGGTTAGTTTAAAAACACCAAACCTCACACTAACTACTGCCCTTGTTCTACAAATTTCAACGAAGCAGAGTTAATGCAATAACGCAAACCAGTAGGCTTTGGCCCATCATTAAAAACATGACCCAAATGCGCATCGCAGCGATTACAAAGTACCTCAACTCGCACCATTCCAAAACCCATATCGCTTTCTTCATTTACATTTATTGCTTCAACAGGCTCGTAATAACTTGGCCAGCCAGTACCCGATTTAAATTTGGTTTCGCTACTAAACAAAGGTAAATCGCAACAAATGCAATTGTAAATGCCCCCTTTTTTGTTGTCCCAATATTCGCCAGTAAAAGCACGTTCTGTACCTTTTTTGCGTGTAATTCTATATTGCTCTGCTGTTAGTTGTGCTTTCCAATCTTCTTCACTTTTCACCACCTTTTCAAATGGTAAGTTTGTTTGCTCCACCTTTTTTTGAGGAGCTATCGCAGCTACTTCTGCTGTCTTTTCGGCCGTTTGCGATTTTGTTTGTGCACAGCTAAAACATAAAAAAAGCATCAAAACTAAAAATGAATTATTTAAAACCTTAAATTGCATACAGCAAAATTATAAATTAAATTGGCAACTGCTATTATAATGAACTGGATTAAAAAAAACTTTACAGATATTGACCAGCAAGATTGGTATAACATTTTAAAACTGCGTGCCGAAACTTTTGTGGTGGAGCAATTTTGCCCTTACAACGATTTAGATGGTTTAGACTTAGTAGCCACTCATTTATACACCAAAGATAACGATACCATTGTAGCTTACAACCGCATTTTAAAAAAAGGAATTGCTTATGAAGATGCCGCTTCTATTGGCAGAGTTCTCACACATCCAAATTATAGAGGCCAACGCTACGGCATAACAATGTTGCAAGAAGCCATAAAACACATTTACCAAAATTGGGGCAAAGTAAAAGTAAGTATTGGCGCACAAGGTTATTTACAAAACTACTACAGTAAATTGGGTTTTGAAAACTCGTCGGCAATGTACCTTGAAGATGATATTCCACACTTTAAAATGGATTTGAATTGGGAGAAAGCGGAGGCGTTTTTGGAGTGATCAATAACTATTTTATTAATTTTTATACTACAATTTTGGTAATGAAAATATAACTGGCAGAATAGCTTAAAATTTGTTGATTGGCATTTGCCTTATAACTCCCCATATTAATACTGTTATTCAATTTTTTTACATATTGAAATTATTATAACTTAATGTCGTACTTCTTTAGTTTCGATTGTATGATTCTTATCGTTTTCAACTTCATTTTTGCTTTTTTCTCAACTTCACCAATTGGTTTGTAGGCTTGTTTCTTAGTTAACATATGATAAAGGATTACCGAGAGTTTTCTGGTAACAGCTTTATTGGCTGCTGTTCTCCCTAGTTTATAACTAATTTTATTGTGAAGTGATTTTAAGTAGCCTTTTTTGCTATTATGTATTTACCAATACCAACTTTTCTTGGTTTATCCTATCGCTGATAAAATCTCCGTTTCTCTCCGATTTTTCTGCGATTACGGTTGGGGTATATAAAGTATCTTTATGCGTAAGTACTTCTAAGCCTTAAATGCAATGTTTCATTAAATTACCAGTAGAAAAAACATTTTTAGCAAAACAAATAAGCAACTGTTTTAATAAAATAAACCTAAAACACTAAAGATAAAGTATTTTGTATGCAAATTGTATGCAAATAAAAAAGCAGCTACAAATCTATAATTCATAACTGCCTGCAAATCAAGTCGGGATGAGAAGATTCGAACTTCCGACCCCACGCCCCCCAGACGTGTACTCTAACCGGACTGAGCTACATCCCGAAACCAAAAATAATAATAACACAAAAATAGTAAAACAAATCAACTTTGGGCATAACAAATTTTTAAACATTTCTACGTTTCTAAAGTTTCGATCAGTTACTTTTGCAGCAAATTTTAAAATTACAAAAGATGATTAAAGTAGCAATCAATGGTTTCGGAAGAATTGGAAGACTAACCTTTCGTGCATTAGAAAGTAACCCCAATGCCGAAGTAGTAGCAATTAACGACCTTACCGACAACAGCACCTTAGCACACTTATTAAAATACGATAGTGCACAAGGCAATTACAAAGCAGACATTACCGCTACCGAAACCCATTTAACCGTAAACGGAAAGAGCATAGAAGCATCATCTGAACGCAACCCAGAAAACTTACCCTGGGCAAAATTAGGTGTAGATGTAGTAATAGAATCAACAGGTGTATTTCGTAGCGAAGAAGGCGCCAATAAGCATATTACCGCAGGCGCAAAAAAAGTAGTTATAAGCGCACCAGCCAAAGGCGGCAATATAAAAACTATTGTACAAGGCATTAACGACAGTATTTTAACAGCCGATGATAAAATTATATCAAACGCATCGTGCACTACCAACTGCCTAGCACCAATGGTAAAAGTGTTAGATGATAACTATACCATACAAAGCGGCCTTATGACAACCATACACGCCTATACTGCCGACCAACGCATACAAGATGCCCCGCATAGCGATCTTCGTCGCGCCCGGGCAGCAGCACAAAACATTATACCAACAAGTACAGGTGCAGCCAAAGCAATAGGCTTAGTAATGCCTCACCTTGCTGGCAAGCTTAATGGCTTTGCAATGCGCGTGCCAGTAATTACCGGTTCAATTGTCGATTTTACCTGCTTAGTTAAAAACACACCAACCGCCGAAGAGATGAACAAAGTATTTAAAGCCGCAGCCGATGGCCCGCTAAAAGGCTTTTTACAATATAGTACAGAACCATTAGTAAGCTCCGATATTATTGGCAACACACACTCCTGCATATTCGATAGCGATTTAACCGATGTAAGCGGCCAGCAAATAAAAGTTGTAGGTTGGTACGATAATGAAGCCGGTTATTCCAACCGCTTAGCCGATATATCTATAAAATTAGCCTCAATTAAGTAGTATTTTTTTTTGAAGCGAAACTTATTAACTTGCATAAACAGTAGTCCCGCTTTACGCTACAATAACATTTTGTTACCAATGGGTTTTACCCATTGCAAAATGTTATTTTCGCTGCAATCGGGGCTATTTCAATTACCGCATCGCCCATAAAAGCGGTAGTAAAATAATTTTTAACAAACACATCTTACCAAATAAACAACCATAAAAAATAGAATAATTATGTTTAGCAAAACCAATTTTAAAAATAAAAAAATTTTAGTTCGGGTAGATTTTAACGTACCCTTAAACAACGATTTTTCTATAGCCGACGATACCCGCATAAAAGCAGCCCTGCCCACAATTAAAAAAATAGTAAAAGATGGAGGTAGCGCTATTTTAATGTCACATCTCGGCAGGCCAGCCGATGGACCCGAAGAAAAATATTCTCTAAAGCATCTATTAAAATACCTAAAAACACAACTCCCTTTTGAAGTAATTTTTGTAGAAGATTGCATCGGTTTAGATGTTGTAAAAGCTGTAAAAGAGCTCCAACCATCACAAATTTTATTGTTAGAAAATCTACGCTTTCATAAAGAAGAAAAAGAAGGAGAACAAGGCTTTGCAAAACAGTTAGCCCATTTAGCAGATATATATGTAAACGACGCCTTTGGTACAGCACACCGCGCACACGCTTCTACCGCAGTAATTGCCAATTTTTTTGAACCCGAAAATAAAATGTTTGGCTTGCTAATGGAAAAAGAAGTAAGCAACTTAAAACTGGTAATGGCCTCAAATGCAAAGCCAGTTACAGCCATTATTGGAGGTGCAAAAATATCAGGCAAAATTGATGTAGTAGAAAATTTGTTAGATGTTGTAGACCATTTAATAATTGGTGGCGGTATGGCCTACACTTTTTACAAAGCTCAGGGCTTTAATATTGGCAACTCATTATTTGAAGCCGACAGGGTAGAAGTAGCTCAGGCAGCGTTGGCAAAAGCAGCAGTAAACCAAATACAAATACATTTGCCAACAGATTCATTAGTAGCCGATAATTTTTCGGAAAATGCCCGAACCCAAACCACTATTGATCAAAACATTCCGTTAGATTGGATGGGTTTAGATATTGGCCCCAAAACCATTGCCAATTACAAAACCATTATACTCAATTCAAAAACAATTTTATGGAACGGGCCAATGGGCGTATTTGAAATGGAAAAATTTAAAAGCGGCACCCTCGAAATTGCAAAAGCCATTACAGAGGCAACCAGTAAAGGAGCTTATTCGTTAGTTGGTGGCGGCGATTCTGTTGCGGCACTAAAACAGTTCGATTTACAAAACCAAGTATCCTATATTTCTACTGGCGGTGGCGCAATGTTAGAAATGTTAGAGGGCAAAGAGTTGCCAGGAGTAACGGCAATTAGCCAGGCTGACGCCTAACTATCAAAAATAAAGGGGAGGTTAATCCGAATTTTCCGCTCTCATTTATTCTAAAAAACTAAATCTGCATTTCTTAATTCTTTTAAGTTAGCTACACCTAATTGTACCATATTATTTTTTAAATCATCAATAAAAATATCTGCTGCGTGGTCGCCTCCAAATTTTCCTAATGCAGCTACTGCGGCAATAAATGGTCGGCCAGCCATTACCAAATCTGCTCCTAAATACAAGGCACGCATAATATCTAAGCCATTTCTAATGCCGCTATCAAAAATAACAGGCACTTTACCAGCCACTTCTTTTACTATAGCAGGTAAGGCATCAATTGCAGCTATCGCACCATTAAATTGTCTCGCCCCGTGGTTAGATACATAAATGCCATCCAAACCAACTTCAATTGCTTTTGCCGCATCTTGCGGATGCAATATTCCTTTTAAAACCACAGAACCATCCCACATATCTTTTAGTTTTTTACAATATTCCCAATCTAAGGTGCCGCCAAGTCGGTTGCCTACAAAACCACTAACAAACTTCATATCGCTGTTATTAGTATAATGTTCAACCGTTCGCAAACGTGGTATGCCATTTAACAAAGTGTAAAAACTCCAGGTTGGGTGCGTAATACCTTCCCAAATCATTTTAGGGCTTATTTTTGGAGGCATTGCCATTCCTGCTCTTTTGGTGCTTTCTCTGCGGCCTGCCATAGGTACATCTGCCGTAACTATTAAAGTATGAAAGCCTGCATTTTTCGCCCTTTCTAATAATGATTGAGTTAAATCCATATCTTTTGGCGGGTACAATTGAAACCAACCCATATCCCCTACATATTTACCAACTGTTTCTGGTGTTTCGGTTGCTAAGGTGCTCAAAGCATAAGGAATTTTAAATCTTAATGCAGAGGCAGCTAAAAATTGTGCTACTTTAGGCCACATTAAACCTGTTAAACCAACTGGTGCCACGCCAATTGGCGCATTATATTTTTGGCCTAAAATGGTGGTTTCAATATTTGCTTGTAAATTGCCTTTACAAAACTTAGGCTTAAACTTAATTTTTTGAAAAGCGGTAATATTATTTGCCAATAAATCTTCATTACCTGTACCAGACATTAAATATGCCCAGGCCACTTGAGGTATTCGTTTTTTCGCTTTCGCAAACAAATCTTCAATAGCAGGGTATTGATTAGAAAATTTATTTTGTAATTGCTCGTAAGACACCCGTTTTAATTAAAATGACAAAAAAATACTAAGTAATGCTACAAAAATAAATCTACATTCTGTCTTTACCATTTTCCGATATACTTCGTTTAAAAGCCTCGCCTTAGCCCCACTAAGTCTACGTTTTTCGCCTCGTCTATCAAAAAATGGTTTTGACATGATTAAAGATTTATTTTCTCCGCATTACTAACTGCAAATATTCATAAAAAAGAACAAATATTAACCTTTCGGTGAAAAATGCTGCTATTCATTTTAAATAAAAGAAATTTATACAAATTATATGCCTTTAAGGCCGTGTTTATAAAATAAGATGCCCTACTTTTGTAGTGATATGCTTTGTAAGCTTTACATAAAAAATTATGCTCTAATTGATGCCTTAGAAGTTGAGTTTGCTAATACCTTAAATATTATAACAGGTGAAACAGGTTCGGGGAAATCGGTAATATTAAGTGCTATTGGTTTAATATTGGGGCAACGGGTAGATACAACGGCTTTAAAAAATACAAGTGAAAAATGTATAGTTGAAGGAATTTACAACATAAAAGGCCGAAAATTAAAAAATACTTTCGACAGTTTAGAATTAGATTACGATGATGAATGCATAGTGCGCAGAGAAATATTGCCAAGTGGAAAAAGCAGAGCTTTTGTAAACGACAGCCCTGTAAATGTAGCAACACTAAAACAGCTAAGTCAATTGCTAATTGACCTTAATACCCAACATCAAAAATTTAGCATTTTTGAAAGTGAATATCAATTGTATTTGTTAGATGTATTGGCTAACCAGTTAGATGAGGTTGAAAAATATAGAAAACAATATGGCGAATTTAAAGCATCTAAAAATAAACTAATAAAACTAAATGAAGCTTTATTACAACTAAAAAAAGAGGCAGATTACAACAGTTTTCAATTGCAGGAAATAGAAGAAGCCAATTTAGAAGCGGAACAAGAACAAGAGCAATTAGAACAAACTTTAAAAACCTTAGAAAATGCTACCACAATTAACGACACACTGCAAAATGCAGTAACTGCTTTACAACAAAGCGATGATAATTTAGTGCAACAACTTCATAATATTGCTACTCAGTTTTTAAAGCTAAAAGACATTAGTACCAGTTTTGAAACAATAGCCAAACGTTTAGAAAGTGCAGGTTTAGAACTAGATGATATTATACAGGAAATTGAACAACAACAAACAACGGTAGAGTTTAACCCCGAAAAGCTAAAAGAAACAGAAGATCGTCTCTCTATGATTTACAAGCTGCAAACAAAACATAATGTACCTAATATTGCAGAGTTAAAACTTATTGCTTTGAGTTTACAGCAAAAAGTAGCTTCTACCGAAAGTATTGAAACCGAAATTGAAGTTTTGGAAAATAATATTATTGAACAGCAAAAAACTTTAAACAAACAAGCCGCAACAATTAGTATTAAACGTGAAAAAGCAGCAAAGCAATTTGAAAAAGACTTAGCCAAAGAGTTACAGCAAGTTGGTTTTAATGCGGCAACAGTAGTTTTTAATAATACCAAAAGTGAAACAACATTAACGGCAAATGGCTTTGATCAATTTGATTTGCTATTTAGTGCCAACCCTGGTAGCGCGCCAAAAAGCATAAAACTGGTAGCTTCGGGAGGCGAAATATCAAGAGTGATGTTGTGCCTTAAAAATTTAATGGCTGGCAAAGTAGCTTTACCTACCATTATTTTTGATGAAATTGATGCCGGCATTTCGGGTATTACTGCCGAAAAAGTGGCTGACAAAATTGAAGATTTGGCTAATAAACATCAGGTGATTTGTATTACTCATTTACCTCAAATGGCCAGCAAAGGGCAACATCATTTTAAAGTATTTAAACAAACCCAAAATGGCAACACCTTTACCAGCATTGAAAAATTAAGTGTTGAAGCTCGCATACAAAATATATCGGAATTATTGGGTAGCAGCCAGGCCGGGGATACCGCAATTGAAAATGCAAAGGCTTTGTTGGGGGTTTAGTATTATTCTTATAAAAAAAATATTAAACTGCTTTTAAATAAATTTTAATTGTAATGCAAATTTAATTAGCTATGATTCAATATTTAAAATACTATTTTATTTTTGCATTGCTGTTAACATCAACTGCGGTTTGTAGCCAAAATTTTAATACTAAAAGCCCATTGTGTAACACTTGCGAAAACGAATTGTCTTTAAAGTTTGAAAGCACTTCATTTTTTAAAAATAACGAATATTTTAATGAATTTACAAAAGGCTTTACGGGCATTGGCTATTTTGCAAAACCATCTTTACAATATTATTTTACAAAAAACACCAAAGTTAATGCAGGCGTATTTCTGCAACAATATTCAGGTTTAGAAAAATTGAGTCAAGTAATTCCTGTTTTTTCAGTTCAGCAGCGTTTGCTTAAAAATACAGATGTAATTTTTGGCAGCATACACGGTTCGCTAAGTCATCAATTAGAAGAACCACTTTTTAGGTTTGATCGTTATTACCAAAACAATGTGGAATATGGTTTACAGGCTTTGCACAAATCAAAATTTGTAACAGCAGATTTATGGCTGCAATGGGAAAATTATATTTTTAAAAACGATACTGAGCAAGAAGAACTGCAAGCTGGCATGGTTTTTAAATTTAATGTATTTAGTAAAGATAAGTTTAGCCTGCAAGTTCCTTTACAAATGTTGATGTACCATAAAGGCGGCCAGATAGATGTTTCTCCAAATGCTGCTATTTCATTATTTAATGGAGCAAGTGGGCTTAGCTTTAAACAGGTTTTAAAAAATAACAATAACCTAACTTATGAAAGTTTATTTTTTTGGTACAGAGGGCTGTTATTGCCACAAAGCGGAATTAACACACAAGCATTTAATAATGGTTCAGCTTGGTATTTCAAACTAAAGCATCATATAAAAAATATTAATTACAGTATTGGTTATTGGACAGCTAACAAGTTTATTGCACCAAAAGGAGAGTATTTATTTTTAAGCATTTCAGAAAACGACAGCACATTTGCCGAAGCAAAACGAAGCTTACTAACCGCTAAAGGCGCTTATACTTACAACATATCAAAATCTGTAAAAATTGAAGTTAGAGCAGATGCTTATTATGATACCATAAATAGCAGCTTTGATTATAGCTACGGCTTATACTTATTATTAAATGAAGATTTTTTTATAAAGAAGCTGAAACCAAAACCTTCTACAAGCAAAAAATAGTTATTATGGTTTAATTGGCTGTTTCTTGTTGCAAAGCTTTGGTTATCAGCAGCAAAAAAGGTATGCAATTGTTATAATTTAGCTCATAATAATTAGCTCCTAAATTTATAGCCTTGTAATAGGTGTTAATGTTTTCTTTATAATATTTTTCTGTTTCAATTTTCCACGCCCTGCTTTTTATTTTTTTTGATAGAAACCACTTGTCTAATAACCTCGCCGTTCTGCCATTGCCATCCCACAATGGGTGAATATGCACAAACTTTAAATGAATTAAGGCTGCGTGATAAAACAATTGTTCAATGCTAATTTCTTTTAAAAGTAATTCATTAATATCTTCAAAAAACGCACTTATTTCTTTGGCAACATACTCCGGTTCAATAGCTAAATATACCAAGCCACCATTATCAAACACGCCCATTTTATTGCTTCTATACTTTCCACGCTTACTTTTAAGCAATAAATTTTTGCTCAAAATTTTATGTGCTTCTAAAAAATTTCGTTCATTCAAGTCGTTTTCTTTAGCAAAATTATAGGCACTTATTAAATCTTCAATTTCTTGTATTTGCTTTTGAGGCTTAAAAGTTTCGGCTGTCATTTTAGCGTTCATAAATGAGTTAAGATCAATAGTGTTACCTTCAATATTAGAAGAAAATACTGCCGAAGATTGTATGCGATATTCTATATCAATAGCATCATCCGAAAAATCAATCTTGTTGAAAATTGTTTCAATATCAAACCCAATTTTTTTCAGATATTCCACAAAATATGTAGTATCAGATATTCTCATTAAACATAATTATATAAATTTAAACAATTATAAACAAATCAGCATCACTTTCAAACCTAAAAATAATCTTATCTTTCGCCCGAAGACATTTTAATTAATGATAAATAATAAATCGTACTTTATTCAATTTTTGGTTTTAATAGCAGTATGCCTGCCAATATTTTTGCTAACCGTTAGTAATCTGTTAGCTACAATATTTTTCGGAGATTTAGTTTCTTCGGTTGATTTAGGCAATATTAACCAAATGAAAATTATGCAAATAATATCGCAACTTTTCATTTTTGGTTTTCCTGTATTATTGTTTAGTTATTTAAAAACTCGTAATTGGTTCAAATATCCACTTTTTAATGCACCAAAAAGTATTGTTTTACTGTTGCTGTCGCTTTTAGTATTGGCGGTTTCTTTTCCTTTTATTGGCAGTATTAACTTGTGGAATCAATCAATAGAATTTCCAGAAGCATTAAAAGGTATTGAAACACTTTTACGAGCTATGGAAGACCAGGCTATGGAAATGACCGAAGCTTTTATGAAAATGGATAACATAGGCGACCTGCTAATTAATATTGTTATGATTGGTTTTTTAGCCGGCTTAGGAGAGGAACTATTGTTTAGAGGAACTATTCAAAACTTCTTATCCGAATGGACAAGAAATCCGCATGTTGCTATATTTATTTCGGCCTTTATTTTTAGTTTAATTCATTTACAATTTTATGGCTTTTTTCCACGTATGTTATTAGGTATTTTATTTGGTTATTTATATTATTGGGGCGGTACAATTTGGATTCCTGTAATTGCCCACGCTTTATTTAATGGTTTACAAGTTGTAGGTTTTTATTTTGCTGGCGATATGGAATCTTTTAATATGGATGCAATGGAACCTTTACCAATTTGGATTACTTTAGCCTCCTTAATAGGTCTGATTTTTGTAATGTGGTTTTTTTACAAGTATTGTTTACAGCATAACACCATTATTAATTATGAACAAAAACTGGAAAAAGATTTACAGCACCACCTACCTGCATAAAGCCGAAATTACAAAGGCTGTTTTGTACGATAATGATATTAAAACAATGATATTAAACAAGCGTGACTCTATGTATTTAATTGGTGAAATAGAATTGTATGCCCTTCAAGAAGATTTTTTAAAAGCCATTAACCTGATAAAAAATAACGAACTATGAGTAATTTGGCTTTACGTATTGTAACAGCAATTTTTGGGCTTAGCCTGTTTATTTTTATGTTGTTTTTCAACTACAATACTTTTGCAGTTTTATTTATGGTGCTTAACCTATTGTGTTTATTTGAATTTTTTAATCTAATACTAAAGCATCATTACAAAAAAACAATAACTACTAACCAAAAAAGAGGAAGACTACTTTACGTACTTACTGGCACATTTATTTATTTAAGTGCATTATTAGGCTTATTTAATAGCACCATTTTTTATGCAGCCATTCCTTTAGTAATATTGTTTTTTGTGTTAGATGCTTATAATAAGCCAACCCAAATACCAATTTGGAAACTCTTAATCGGTTACATTTACATTATCTGGCCTTTTACAATTTTTACACTTTTAGCATTTTATAATGATGCACAATTTTTCAAACCTTTATTAGTCTTGTGCTTTTTTCTCTTAATTTGGTTTAATGATGTGTTTGCATATTTTGTAGGTAAAAGGTTTGGTAAAACACCTTTAGCAAAATCTATTTCTCCCAAAAAAACAGTAGAAGGTTTTTTAGGCGGTTTTGCAGGCAGCCTGGCAATAGCAATTCTACTAAAATTTTTGTTACCCGAAGTTGGTTGGCACTTTTTTGCTATCGCAATTATAGTAGGCATTACTGGCCCAATTGGCGATTTGTTTGAAAGTGGATTAAAAAGAAAAGCAGGTATAAAAGATTCTGGTAAAATTTTACCTGGCCACGGAGGTACATTAGATCGTTTTGATGCTGCAATAATGTCTGTACCTTTTGTATTTTTGTACTTATTATTAATGGTTTAATTTTTTTTTAGATATGCATTACAAATCCATACACATAGGTTTACTAATAATACGCATTGGCCTCGGAATTTTATTTTTAATACACGGCGTACCCAAGCTAATTGGTGGTATTGAAAAGTGGACCGGATTAGGCAAAGCAATGGCTAATTTAGGTATTACTTTCGCCCCGGCTTTTTGGGGTTTTATGGCAGCTTTTGCCGAAAGTTTTGGAGCAATTGCTTTAATAACAGGTTTCTTTTTTAGGCCAGCCGCATTTATGTTAGCCGGCACAATGTTAGTGGCAGTAAGCATGCATTATTTTAATGGCGATGCTTACGTTCCAGGCATTTCCTATCCTTTAGAAATGTTTGTTGTATTTGTATCTTTATTGGTTGCCGGCCCTGGAAATTTCACTATTAATGAATTTTTTAATCCTGACGGGCAAGACTAACTAATTTTTTTTTGGACACTTACTATTTAACTATTAACTTCACAAAATGAAAACTAATAATTTATTTATATTAATGGTAACCTTGCTTACCGTAGCCCTGTGTTTTACCGCTTGCGAAAAAGATGAGCCAGATCCATGCGACAACGTAGAATGTCAAAATGGAGGAAACTGTGATGATGGCTCTTGCGATTGCCCAACAGGTTTTACTGGTGCAAATTGCGAAACTGAAGTACAAACAGATGCTTGTGACAATATTGCCGCAACTTATAATGATGCCGTAATTGAGGTGCTTTCTGTAACTTGCTCTTACGATGCTTGCCACGGAGTTGCCAGTACTTTTGGACGACAAAATTTTAATGTATACAGCAACATAAAACCCTTTTTAGACAATGGTGCTTTTGAAAAAAGAGTATTGCAAATGGGCGATGCAGAAAACCCTGTAATGCCACCACCTTACGCGCCAGATGGTAAACCAAAAGAATTAACAGCCGAGCAATTGCAAATTTTAAACTGCTGGAAAGATGCCGGATATCCGGAGGAATAAAAATTAGAATTAAAAAAAATGAATCGGCAGGAATTAATTTAACTGCCGTTTTGTTTTTAAGCTACAATGGCTTAGTAAATATGAACAAAACCGATGTTATTAATTTTTTAGAAGCACAATTAAAAGAAATTAACCTCAATAATTTTGATCTTGATATTTTTAAATCATCTGTAGGTAATGTAATGCGCTTAGCTTTTGGCGATCAAAGCCCTCACTACAAACAGGTTACCAACTTAAGCTATTTGCAAAAAAACAGCTTAGAAGAATTGTATCCTAAAATAGTAAAGGACAAAGTTGGCACAGCCGAAAAAGCAAAGCAAATTTTAAGTGGATTAATACAACAAATTGATTTGCTTTCTGAAAGTGAATTTAAAAAAATTAAAAATTTTGATATAACTATCATCAAAACAATAAAGCAAGCCTTGCAAAACAACCTCACCGGCCTTCAAATTGAGAGCTTAAAAAATACTGTACTTCAGCAGAAAGACACAACCTTAATTTTAGAACATTTACGCCGCTACGACAGCGAATCGGTAATGCGCATTTTAGCCGAAATAATTACCGATAAAGATATTTGGGATTAAGCACTAAATAAATTTTGGGCGTAGTACCAATTTGATATAAAACACAATTTTAAATTATGAAGAATTGTTTTTCAATAAAATTAGTTGCTTTGTTAATGCTTACTGCCATTTCTTGTCAGGAGCAAAAAGTAGAGAAGAAAACAAAAACAAAGCCAGTTAAAGTTACGGAAGAGGTACCTGATCACGATCCTTATTTTATTGAAACCACAACCACTACCAGTAAAACCGGCCCAATTAGCATTACACGTAATATTTTGCAAGACAGGAAAGGCAACTTATGGTTTGCCACCTGGGAAGGAATTATAAAATACGATGGCAAACTGTTTACCAATTTCACAAACATAGATAGTTTGAGACGCTTTCACGTATTTTCTATTTTAGAAGATAAAACTGGTAATCTTTGGTTTGGTACAATTGGTGCTGGCATTTACCGCTACAACGGAACTTCGTTTGTTAATTTTACAGAAAAAGACGGACTTGCGCATAATAGCACAGCTTGCTTTTTTGAAGATAAAGACGGTAAAATTTGGATTGGCACCCAAGGTGGAATTAGTATTTACAATGGCAAATCATTTACCAACTTTACAACCAATGAAGGTTTGACCAATAATGATGTAAATGCTATAGTAGCAGACAATAGCGGGAAAATTTGGGTTGGTACAAGAGGCGAAGCGTGTATTTATCAAGCTAATTTTTTTAGCAATTTGGTAACTAATGAAGGAAAAACCTTTACAAACGTACGTTCTATAATTAAAGATACAAAAGGTAATATGTGGTTTGGTGGCAATGATGGACTTTGGGAATATAACGGCAATTCTTTCATTAACCACGCAAAAAACTTTACTGGCTATGTTTATGAAGATAAAAAAGGAAGTATATGGACCAGTGCTGCAGACCCAAATAGTGGTAAACAATGGATGCTATCTCGCTATGATAATAACAAGCAGCTAAACATACGAACTGCAACAACCATCTTAAAAAAAGAAGACATGTTTTTTGGAATTTTAGAAGATAATGACGGAGCAGTTTGGTTAGGCGGCTTAAATGGCGTTTGCCGTTATGATGGAAATTTGTTTAATTGTTTTAAAGATGAAAAGACTGAAAATTAAAGTAGAAAAAACAAGCTGTTACTTTGTTAGTAGGCTTATGAAACTCAATAAAACGAATTGATTTTTTTTACGAAGCACCATAATTACCCCAATACCTGTATCTGTTGCAAATTTTGAACAAACTACAATAGTTTGATAGTGGTCAAAATGTGAACAAGCTTTTTAAAAAATTCCATAGCAAAAAAAATGGCTAAATAAAACAACACTTAAAGTGCAAAATTATTGGGCGTTTCCCTTCGGGTCGGGCTGTCGCCACTCGCTATTTTTGTTCCGCAAAGCTCCACAAAAATGAGCTCAAACAATGGCTCCATCCCTAACGCAAAAACCAAACCTAACAACATATTAAAACATAAAAGCCCACCTCAAAGTTAAGAAAATGTTAAATAACTTGCTTTTAAAATAGTTAATGTTAACTTTACATTAAATTAATGTAAAATGAAAGTTCAGAATTTAATATTAACAACAATAACTTTTTTATTTATAAGCCTTGCGGTAAGTGCCCAAACTGCCACTTCAAACAAATCTGAAGACTTAAGTCAACCAAATTTTGTTGAAATTCACCAAAATGGAACAATCAAACAATCAGGTTTTATCATAAAAAACAAAAACGAAGGAAACTGGACACAATATCACCAAAATGGCAGTATTGCCGTTGAAGGTAACTATGCATCAGGTAAAAAAACTGGTGAATGGAAATATTACAATCAAGCTGGCTTGTTAACAGGCCAAGTATTGTGGGTAAAAGACCGTGCCTTATATAAACAAGCTATAGAACCTTCAATAGCTAAAAGCGACAAATGAAATTCTACTAAAATATAAAATAATTACAACACATTTTTACTTGCAAATGTGTTTTTTTGAAGGGTGAGATCTTAATAAAGATGTCATCTTTTTTATAATATTGTATGCTTCACTTATCTGGTAGTAGCTTTCTACTCAAATTTTTTAACACCGCTCAACTTTAGGCCAAGCTTACTCTTTGGCTACTTTAATTATATTGTGATACTGTGAAAAAAATATGCCCAATCAAGGCATTCCAACCTCAATTTATAAAAAGTAGTTTTAATATTTACACTACAACCTCATTTTTAAAACTACTACTCAAATAATCCTCCAAAACAACAATACGAAACCAAACCATTTCATTATCATACGTCAGCCGTAATTTGGGCAAAAAAGGGCGTTTTTGGTCTCATTCAATTTAATTATATGAAGTCTTACAGCGAAGCGGTCTGACTTTTGACCTCTACTAAATAGTTACAAAAAAAAGCATAAATCCCGCAATTGTTTCTTTCTTATTTAATTATGACTAATAAATGGGAAATTAGTCCACTACTGAATTTTAATCATTAAATCCACAAAATGTTGATTAATACATAAAAATACACAAGTTATTAACATAATTGTACACTTAAATTGCTATAATTTTGTAATTTATCCACATTATAGAAATTAATGTGGTAAATAATGTACTAAAGTGGTAAATTTACGCTTCAAGAAGAAAATGTTAACCGCTTTTGGTACCATATCAACCAAGTTAGACGCTAAAAACAGGCTTAAAATTCCTGCAAGATTTAAAGATCTGATTAGCGAATACCGTAAGCTTTATTTTTATAAAGGGCTTAATGGTACTTACTATTTAGATGTACCTCCTGTATGGAAAAAAACTATCGCACGCATCAAATCAAAAGCCAATCGGTTTAATCCAAAGTTTGCTGTGTTTGAGCAACACTTTTTTAATTCTGCTTTCGATTTAAATGTTGATGATCACGGAAGGGTAGTTTTATCGCAACATATTATGGATTTGTTAAAACTACAACCTGGTGGAGATTTAGTGGTTCAAGGCGTAGGCGATGGTTTGGCTTTGTATGCCAAAAGTGAATTTGATAACATTTTAAAAACTTCGGAAGATACTTATGAATCGGTAGCCGCTGATTTGTTTGCAGAGGAAGATAATAGTAATAATCACCCAAACATTGAAACAGTATAAATGGTGGCAGATCAATATCACATACCAGTTATGCTGCAACAGTGTATGGAAGGCTTAAACATAAAGTCAAACGGTACTTATGTTGATGTTACTTTTGGTGGCGGTGGTCATAGCAAAGCCATTTTAAATTGTTTAGACAAAGATGGTCGTTTGTTTAGTTTCGATCAAGATGAAGATGCAAAAGCCAATCTTTTTGAAGATGATCGCCTTACATTCTTACCATATAATTTTAAATATTTAAAAAAAATGTTGCGCTTACACCAGGTTACAAAGGTTGATGGGGTGTTGGCTGATCTTGGAGTTTCATCTTACCAAATAAATAATAAAGAACGTGGTTTTGCTACCCGTTTTGATGCTGGTTTAGATATGCGTATGGATAAGAGTGTAGCATTATCAGCTTTTGAAGTAGTAAATAATTATAGTGAGGCACAACTTGCAGAAATTTTTTATTACTACGGTGAACTTAACAACTCCAGAAAACTCGCATCAATACTATGCGAAAAAAGAAAGCTAAACACCATAGCAACAACAGAACAATTAATACAAGCTATAGAACCCTGGATAAAAGGAAATAGAAATCGTTACCTGGCGCAATTGTTTCAATCTATACGCATAGAGGTAAATCAGGAGTTAGAAGTATTAAAAGATATGCTGGCACAAAGTATTGAGTTGTTAGCAAATAAAGGTCGCTTAGTAGTGCTTTCCTATCATTCTTTAGAAGATAGAATTGTGAAAAATTTTATTAAAGCAGGTAATGCAAAAGGTGAACCAGTTAAAGATTTCTATGGAAATATTACGAAGCCAATAAAAGCAATTAATAAAAAAATAATAGTAGCAGATGCTAATGAAGTAAAGCAAAATAGCAGGGCAAGAAGTGCCAAATTAAGAATCGCTGAAAAAATTGAAATATGACAGCCTTTAACAAACCAAACGTAAAACCCAAAAATAAAGTAAAAGCAAAATCTGCTACCAAAAATGTTGGTACAGCAATGAAAAAAGCGCACGAAATTGGCGACAATCTAGATTTAAACTGGATGGCCAAAAATTTCAACTACTTGATTTTTGTAACAATATTGGTGTTGTTATATATATCAAATGTTAGAAGTGCAGAAAAGATATACAAAAATGTTGGAGAGATGAGTAGCACAGTTAAAGAGTTGCGTTGGGAGTATACTACCAAAAAAGCAAAGGCTGAAGTTTTGACTAATAAGGGCAATATTTTGGATTTGTTGGCAAAGCAAAACTTAAATCTCAAAACAATAAACCAGGCACCAAAAAAAATGATTTTATATTAAATGACTATCAAAAACCAAATATTAGTTCGCTTATACTTAACCTTTGGTATAGTATTGTTTGTTGCAATTTTAATAGTAGCACGCATTATTTATATACAGCAGGTTGAAGGAGCGCATTGGCAACAAATGGCGGCAGAAACAAGCCGATCTATCGTGTTAAATGCAGAGCGTGGTAATATTTACAGCAATGATGGTGCTTTATTAGCAACTTCAATACCAGTTTTTGATGTCTATTTCGATCCTAAAGCTCAAGGGATAAACCAAACACTTTTTGATGAACACATTAATACTTTATCTGAAAAAATTAGCGAATTTACAATTGCGCAATATAAAGATCGCTCCATGCATTGGACCAAAGAAGCCGTAAAGCGAAAGCTCGTAAATGCAAGAAATAATAATAAACGATATGTTTCTTTGTTCAGTAATTTAGATTATCAAGATGTAAGCGCTATAAAAGAATTTCCAATATTTAACAGAGGTAAAAACAGCGGTGGTTTAATTATTGAAAAATCGATGCAGCGAACCTGGCCTTACAAAGCATTGGCAAAAAGAACTATTGGAGAAGTTAGAGGAGATGATATTACTCCAGTTGGTTTAGAGGGCAGTTTTAATATAGAACTATCTGGCTTAAAGGGTTTACAAATTCAAAGAAAAGTTGGGCGAAACACCTGGCTGCCTTTAAATAACAGTAATAATGTTGATCCTGTTAACGGAGCAAATATAGTTACTACCGTAAATGTGGAGTTTCAACGTATTGCACAAACCGAATTACTAAAAGGTTTGCAATTGCATAAAGCGGACCACGGTAGTGCAATAGTTATGGAAGTAGCTACAGGCAAAGTAAAAGCTATTGCCAACCTGGGGCTTAATAAAAAAGGCTACTATATGGAGGCTTATAATTATGCTGTTGGAGAAGGTACAGAACCAGGTTCAACTTTTAAAGCCGCTGCATTAGCCGCCTTAATAGAAAGTGATAAAGCAACTTTAAATGATAAGGTAACAGTAGATTATGGCAAATACAGTTTTTGTAAAGCCGAAATGATAGATGCTTCTTCTAAGTTTAGAGGTACTATTAGTTTGGCTGAAGCTTTTGCGGTTTCTTCTAATGTTGGCCTTGCCAAAACAGTAGTGAAACACTTTGGTAATAAACCAGAAAATTTTATTGATTATTTACAGCAATTTAATTTACACCAACCAACTGGCATTAATATTAAAGGAGAAGCAAAGCCACAAATAATAGATACCCAAAACCCACAATGGAATAATTGTATCACCTTGCCTTGGCTGTCGGTTGGTTATTCTGTAAAACTTAGCCCACTTCAAATTTTAGCTTTTTATAATGCAATTGCTAATAATGGCACATATAATTCTCCCTATTTAGTGCAGGAAATTAATGAAGCAGGTAAAACTGTTGAAGCGTTTGAAGCTTTAATTAACAAAAAAATTATGAATGAAAGTACTGCTAAGAAATTGCAAAAAGCTTTGCTTGGTGTGATTGAAAGTGGTACAGCTAAAAATATAAAATCTAACGTAGTAAAGTTAGCTGGCAAAACGGGTACTTCAAAAATTTCTGCTGGTAAGCAAGGTTATCAAAATCAATACAGAGCTTCCTTTGTTGGGTTTTTTCCAGCAAACAATCCACAATATAGTTGCATAGTTAGTATTTCAAAGCCAAGTGTAAAAGCCTACTACGGAAGTGAAGTAGCCGCACCTGTATTTAAAGAAATTGCAGAACAAATTTTTATTAATACCAACAATTCAAAAACTATTATTACTAAAACCAGCTCAAATAAATTTGAAAATAAAAATCTGAAAAAAGGAAGTGTGTTAGATTATCAAAACATCTCTACGGCCTTCAATCAAAATATAGTAGATCAATCAAAAAGCAATTGGACAATACCTTCATTTAATGGTAAAAATTTACAGCTCAAAAATATAGAAATTTCTAATACAATAGTGCCCGATGTAACTAATATGGGATTAAAAGATGCGATCTTTTTGTTAGAAGATAAAGGCTTAAAAGTAATTTTTACCGGCAGAGGTAAAGTGGTTAACCAATCATTAGAAGCTGGCGAAATTTTTAAAAAAGGAGACATTATTAGAATTGAATTAAGTTAATGCAACATTTACAACACATATTATATGGCGTTGCCTTAGTAGAGGTTTGTGGTAATAATAATATCAATATAAATGATATTGCTATTGACTCAAGAGAAGTGAAATCGCAATCCCTCTTTGTTGCAATTAAAGGCACACAAGTAGATGGACACAAATATATAAATACTGCCATACAAAATGGTGCTACCGCTATAATTTGTGAAGATCTTCCGCAAAATATAAATGAACAAATTGTTTATCTAAAAGTAAAAAACAGTAATAATGCGCTAGCTATTGTTGCTAAAAATTATTACCAAAATCCTTCGGCTAATTTAAAGTTGGTAGGAGTTACTGGTACTAACGGAAAATCAACCATTGTAACCTTATTATATAATTTACTTAATGAGCTAGGTTATTGCTGCGGTTTAATTTCAACCATAGTTTACAAAGTGGATCAACAAATTATTGATGCTACTCATACTACACCAGATATTTTAAAATTAAATAAGCTATTACAGCAAATGGTAAAGGCCGGCTGCGAATATTGCTTTATGGAAGTAAGTTCACACGCTATGGTGCAAGGGCGAACCAATGAAATTACCTTTAGCGGTGGGGTATTCACAAACATTACACACGATCACTTAGATTATCACCTAACTTTTGATAATTACATTGAAGCAAAAAAAAGTTTTTTTGATGCTTTAACAGCTAACGCATTTGCAATTACTAATGTAGATGACAAGCGAGGCAAAGTGATGCTTCAAAACACAAAAGCAAAAAAATACACTTATGGCATTAGAACAATGGCCGATTTTAAAGCTAAAATTTTAGAGAACAATTTAACAGGCTTATTGCTTCACCTTAATAGTATTGAGTTAAACACCTTGCTGGTTGGTACTTTTAATGCCTATAATTTATTGGCAGTATATGCCGTAGCTAATTTGTTGGAGTTAGACGAACAAGAAGTATTAACCAAACTAAGTATATTAAAAGCAGTAGAAGGCAGATTTGAACATTTGTTTGATGCAGATAATAATATTGTTGGCATTGTAGATTATGCACACACGCCCGATGCACTAAAAAATGTGCTATCAACTATAGCAGAGTTGAGAACCGGAAATGAAAAAGTGATTTCGGTAATTGGCGCAGGTGGCGATAGAGATAAAACCAAACGACCTAAAATGGCAGACATTACTTGTTCTTTAAGTGATAAAGTAATTCTTACTTCCGACAATCCACGCTCCGAAGAAATTGAAGATATTATAAATGATATGATGGAAGGTTTATCGCCCATCTATAAAAAAAAGATAGTGCGTATTGCAGATAGAAAAGAAGCAATACGTATGGCTAGATACCTGGCAGAACCTGGCGACATTATTGGCATTTATGGTAAAGGCCACGAAAAATACCAAGAGATAAAAAATGTAAAATATCCATTTGATGATAAACAAGTTTTATTAGAAACCCTTAAAAATTTTAAAGCCTGATGTTGTATTATCTGTTTAAATATTTAGATGAAACATTTGGGCTGGCTGGGGCAGGTGTATTCCAGTTTCTATCGTTTAGAGCAGCGGTGGCGGTAATCTTATCTTTGTTGATAAGCCTGGTTTTTGGCGGGCGCATCATAAAATTATTGCAAAAATTGCAAGTAGGTGAAACGGTAAGAGACTTAGGACTTAAAGGTCAAAAAGAAAAGCAAGGCACTCCAACAATGGGTGGTTTAATTATTATAACGGCTATTTTAATACCTACCTTATTGTTAGCTAAAACGGAAAACATCTACATCTTACTTTTAATTTTTGTAACCATTGGAGCAGCCTTTATTGGTGGTATTGATGATTATATTAAAGTGTTTCGTAAAAATAAAAAAGGATTAAGAGGCAGAGCCAAAATTATGGGGCAGGTAGGCTTAGGCTTAATTGTTGGCGGTATTTTATTTTTTAGTAATGATGTTTTAGTTAGAATTGATAAGAAGCAAATTGAAAACCTTAGCGGTTACTATGAGGTGATGGAAGGCGAAATAGAAAGGGTAGATGATCACGGTATTGTAACTCGTTTAGTTGATGTAAAAGGTTTAATAACTAGTGTGCCTTTTGTAAAAGATACTAATTTAAACTACTCCAGCTTACTAACCTGGTTAAATGAAAACTGGGGAAAATATGCCTGGATAATTTATATACCCTTTGTAATATTTATAATCACGGCCATTTCAAACGGCGCTAATATGACGGATGGTTTGGATGGCCTCGCCACCGGAGTTTCGGCAATTATTGGCGCAACCTTAGGCTTGTTTGTTTATGTATCAGGCAATTACATTACAGCCGATTATTTAAACATTTTATACATTCCCAAAATTAGTGAGGTGGTAATTTTTGCAGGTGCATTTACTGGTGCTTGTATTGGTTTTTTGTGGCACAACTCTCATCCGGCAAGCGTTTTTATGGGCGATACAGGTTCACTTACCATCGGTTCCATTATAGCAGTATTAGGTATAATTGTTCGTAAAGAATTGTTGCTGCCGGTATTATGCGGAATTTTTTTGGTAGAAAACTTATCAGTAATAATACAGGTAAGTTATTTTAAATATACCAAAAACAAATATGGAGAAGGTCGAAGAATTTTTTTGATGAGTCCTCTGCATCATCATTACCAAAAAAAGGGTTTAGCAGAAACTAAAATTGTAGTACGTTTTTGGATCACTACCATACTACTGGCATTGTTAACCTTTGTAACCATTAAATTAAGGTAATGACTAAACGGGTGGTAATATTAGGAGCTGGTGAAAGCGGAGTGGGTGCAGCCTTATTGGCGCAGCAAAAAAATTACAATGTTTTTGTGTCGGATTATGGAAGCATTAAACCAAACTATAAAGCAGAATTAACCAATGCGAACATTGCGTATGAAGAGCAAGGCCATACATTACCACAAATACTAAATGCCGATGTGGTTGTTAAAAGCCCGGGTATACCAGATAAAGCTAATGTTATAAAACAGATAAACGCAAAAAGTATAAAATGTATATCTGAAATTGAATTTGCTTATCAGTTTGTTGGTGATGCAACTATTATTGCCATAACTGGAAGCAATGGTAAAACCACCACCACTTCATTGGCTTATAATATATTAAAACAAGAAGGATTAGACGTTGCCTTAGGTGGAAACATTGGAGAAAGTTTTGCAAGGCAAGTGGCAGAGAAGCAATGGCCTTTTTATGTGTTAGAAATTAGTAGTTTTCAATTAGATGACATGCAAAATTTTAAACCAGATATTGCCATTTTAATGAATATTACACCCGACCATTTAGATAGGTATAATTACAACTTTGAGTTATACATACAATCAAAATTTAAAATAATAAAAAACCAAACAGCGGCAGACAGTTTTATTTACTGTGCTGATGATGAAGTAATAGAACAGCATTTAAATAAGGTAAATGTTGTATCAGAAAAATATCCATTTTCAATTAAAAATAATATTAAACAAGGCGCACATTTAAACAATAATGAAATGTGCATTAAAACAAAACAAAATCAACTTAATATGTCAATATATGAATTAGGGTTGCAGGGTAAGCATAATGTGTACAATTCAATGGCAGCTGGTATTGCCGGTTCTATTTTAAATATTCGTAAAGATTCTATTAGAAAATCTCTACACGATTTTACAAACTTAGAGCACCGTTTAGAAAAAGTAATAACAGTAGCAGGCGTTGATTATATTAACGATTCAAAGGCCACTAATGTAAACTCAACTTGGTATGCTTTAGAAACTATGGAGCAGCCAGTTGTATGGATTGTGGGTGGCGTTGATAAAGGTAACGACTATAGCTTGCTGCAAGACTTAGTGGCAAAAAAAGTAAAATACATTGTTTGCCTGGGTAAAGATATTATTAAAATTCATAAAGCATTTGTTAAAGATGTAGATATGATTGTAAATGCAGCATCTATGCAAGAAGCAGTTGGTACGGCTAACCACTTGGCTAATAAAGGTGATGTGGTATTGCTGTCGCCAGCCTGTGCCAGTTTCGATTTATATGAAAACTACGAAGAAAGAGGGAATCAGTTTAAACAAAACGTAAGAAATTTATAATACAATATTTGTAATGTTCAAATACCTAAAGGGAGATAAATTTATTTGGTGGATAGTGATAGCACTAACTGCAATATCATTAATGGTGGTTTATAGCTCAACCGAGTTTTTAGCCTACAAAACCCGTAACGGTAATACAGAGTTTTATTTGTTTAAACATTTTTTAATTTGCTTGTTTGGTTTTGGTTTAATGTTTTTATGTCACCAAATAAGGTATAGTATGTATAAAAAAATTGGGGTGCTGCTACTAATACTGTCAATACCTTTGTTGCTACTTACGCTTGCCTATGGTACAGAATTAAACCAAGCACGCCGTTGGATTGAAATTCCAATATTTCATTTAAGCTTTCAGCCAGCTGATTTGGCAAAGTTAGCTATGGTAATGTACACGGCTTATATTTTATCATCTAACCAAAATAAAATTACCGATCCTAATTCGGCATTTTATAAAATTATTATTCCATTAATTATTGTTTGTGGTTTAATTGCGCCGGCAGATTTATCAAGTGCTGCCTTGCTATTTATTACTTGTTTTATGTTGATGTTTATTGGTCGGGTACGATTAAAACATTTGTTTGGTGGCACAGTTGTAGTTGTTTTTTTAGCCATCAGTTGCATTGGTGTTGCATCGCTGGCAGGTTACTCTGGTAGAATAAATACCTGGAAAAACAGGATAGTAAATTATGTTGATAATGAAGAAGAAGTTTGGCAAACTCAACAATCTAAAATAGCAATTGCAAGTGGCGGTGCTTTTGGTAATGGTCCCGGCCACAGCGAGCAAAGCAGGTATTTACCGCACCCTTATTCCGATTTTATTTATAGTATTATTATAGAAGAATATGGTTTAGTTGGAGGTGTAGTAGTAGTATTTTTATATATGTTTCTGCTGCTTCGTACCGTTCGTATTTTTTATAAAATGCCCAATGCCTTTGGCGCAATGCTAGCTGTAGGTTTATGTATAAGTTTGGTAGTGCAAGCTTTTATGAATATTGCGGTAGCTGTTCAACTATTGCCTGTAACTGGTTTGGTGTTGCCCTTTATTAGTATGGGCGGAACTTCTCTTGTATTTACCAGCATTTCAATTGGTATTATTTTAAGTGTGAGTAGATATATTGAAGATGATGAAAAACCTATAAAAGCATTTGCCAAATGAAACAACCATTAATAGTACTAATAAGCGGAGGTGGCACAGGCGGTCATGTTTTTCCGGCTATAGCAATAGCCAATGCTTTAAAGGTAATGCATCCAAATATAAATATTTTGTTTGTAGGCGCAAAGGGTAAATTAGAAATGCAAAAAGTGCCCGAAGCAGGTTACCCAATTAAAGGTTTATGGATAAGCGGTTTTCAGCGTAAGCTAACTTTACAAAATTTATTATTCCCTATAAAATTAATATGGAGTTTAGTAAGCGCTTTTTTTATAGTATTGAAATTTAAACCAAATGTTGCGGTTGGGGTAGGAGGCTATGCAAGTGGTCCGACTTTAAAAGTGGCAGAATGGTTTGGTATACCAACAGTATTGCAAGAGGCCAACTCTTATCCGGGTGTAACCAATCGCTTATTAGGTAAAGGTGCTAGCAAAGTTTGCCTAGCTTATGAAGGTATGGAAAAATATTTTGATGCAGAAAAAATTGTAGTAACTGGTAACCCAATCCGATCATTAATTACTGCATCAACCGTTAGAAAAGCAGAAGCTGCTGCTGAATTTAAACTGCAGGCAGATAAAAAAACAGTATTAATTACTGGAGGAAGCCTGGGTGCAAAAGCAATAAATTTAGCGATTGCAAAAAAAATATCGCAGCTATTACAAATGCAAGATGTTCAAATTATATGGCAAACTGGTAAGTTATATTTAGCACAATATGAGTTTTATAAAATCAATGCCGAACATAAATTAATTATCACCGATTTTATTAAACGTATGGATTGTGCTTACGCTTTGGCAGATGTAATTGTATCGCGCGCAGGTGGCACTATTGCAGAGTTAGCCATTATTGGTAAGCCTGCTATTTTGTTGCCATCTTCAAATGTAGCAGAAGATCATCAAACTAAAAATGTAAAAGCTTTGGTAGCAAGGCAAGCAGCATTATTGGTTACAGATGATGAAGCAGAAGAAAAGTTAGTGCCAACTATAATTAATTTATTAAATGATGAAACCCTTCAAAAAAGCCTGAGCCAAAATTTTAAACAATTTGCTAAACCAAAGGCAGCAAAACATATTGCCGAAATAGTAACCGAAGCAGCAAACCTTAAATGATTGATTTAAAAAACATATCGAACATATACTTTATTGGCATTGGTGGCATTGGCATGAGTGCGTTGGCGCGCTATTTTAAACAATTAGGGAAAAATGTTTCTGGGTATGACAGGGCAGAAACTAATTTAACTAAACAGTTAATTGAAGAAGGTATTAGAGTACATCACGATGGTGGAGGAAGGGAAGAGAATCCTGATTTAGTAATTTATACACCGGCAATTTCTAAAACACATTTGCTTAAAGGCGGTTATGAACGCAATAACTATACAGTTTTAAAAAGAGCTGATGTTTTAGAACAAATTGCCAAAAACTACACCTCAATTGCCATTGCAGGAACCCACGGTAAAACTACTATTACAGCTTTAACCAGTTGGATAGCAACATTTTGCGGTATAGATGCAACTGCTTTTATTGGAGGTATTTGTAATAATTATAATAGTAATTTCAAATTTGGGAATAGCGAATATATTATAGTTGAAGCGGACGAATACGACCGTTCCTTTTTAAAACTCAACCCTACTTATTCGGTAATCTCTGCAATTGATGCAGATCATCTGGACATCTACAATAATTATGAAAATCTGAAATTGGCTTTTGAAGAATTTGTCAACAAAACAAGTGAGAAGGTAATAATTCATAATTCTGTTCAAGTAGCAGATAATCTCAAACTTCTAAATTACGGCTTAAAACAAAAGGATAAAGAAATACCTTTTTACGCATATAATATATCTACAGTAAATGGAAAGCAGTTTTTTAATTTATGTTTAGATGGAAATCATATAGAAAACATTTCAACCGTTTTGCCAGGTAATTATAACATAGAAAATGCAGTTGCAGCTTCGGCCATTAATTATTTATGTGGTGCATCTTTATCAAAAATTAAAGAAGGCATTCAAACTTTTAAAGGTATTTTAAGAAGGTTTCAATATATTATTAACACAAAAAATTTAGTTGTTATTGACGATTATGCACATCACCCCAAAGAATTGAAAGCTTTAATTAGTACCGCCAGAACATTATATCCAACTAAAAAAATCAGCATTTTATTTCAACCGCATTTATATAGTAGAACAAAAGATTTTGCTTTTGAATTTGCAAAAAGTTTAGAGCTGGCTGATGAGGTTTTTATTACAGAAATATATCCGGCTCGAGAAAGACCAATAGAAGGGGTTGACTCAGAAATCATCTTAAAAAATATAAAAAATACTAACAAGGCATTTATTGAAAAAGAAAAAGTAACAGATGTTTTTGATAAAAAAGATTTTGAATTATTGTTGATTGCCGGAGCAGGAGATATTGATAAATTAGTAAACCCAATTAGAACTATGTTTAATAAAAAACAATCAATATGAAAATAATTAGTGAAAAATATAAGTACAATGTATGGCTTGTTTTACTACTGGGTTTAGTGGTAGCATTGTTAATTTGCACCACTTACAAAATGAATCAATCTACCTGCAATGATGTAATTGTAAATTTTAAAAATGGATCTGACGAGATATTACTCAGCCAAAACGATATATTAAAAACAATAAAAGCAAACTTCAATACACCAATAAATGGTAGAAATTTACAAACCATTGATTTGGAATTGGTAGAAGAAGTTGTTGAAAAAGCACCTTTTGTAAAGCAAGCAGATGCTTTTTTTGATAGCAATAACACATTAAATGTTAATATAATAGAAAAACGTCCTTTGGTTAGGGTTATCAACAGCAATAATGTTAGTTATTATATTGATAATGAGGGAAATAAGTTTGAAGTTTCTCCTAATTTTACCGTTAGGGTAGTATTGGCTTCAGGTTTTATTAAAGATGATAATCTGATAAACGCTCCATTAAGTTCTAATATAGATAGAGCTATTTTTGAGTTAACTACTTATATAAACGAAAATCAATTGTGGAAAGCCATGATTGAACAAATTTATGTAGAAGCAAATGGTGATTTTGTATTGATACCAAAAGTTGGAGACTTTGAAATTTTACTAGGTGATGTTACAAGTTTAGAATTAAAATTTAAGAAGTTAGAAAATTTTTATAATAAGGATGTGAATATAGATCAACAAATTGAAGTAGTAAACTTGAAATACAATAATCAAATTTTATGTGAACTTAAACAACCGGAACAATAATGGGAAAACATGAAGAAATAGTAGTTGGACTTGATATTGGTACTACCAAAATAGTAGCCATAGTTGGCAAACTAAACCAATATAATAAATTAGAAATATTAGGCTTAGGCAGAGCAGAATCAACTGGCGTTTTACGTGGCGTTGTGGCCAACATTAACAAAACAGTTGAAGCCATACAAAAAGCAGTTAGTGAAGCACAATTGGCGAGCAATATTGATATTGCTAGTGTACATGTTGGCATTGCCGGGCAGCATATAAAATGTACCCAAAGCAGAGGCAGTTTAGTTAGAGAAAATGGATTGGATGAAGTAATAACCATTAGGGATATAAAAAAATTATACAGCGATATGTATAAGCTAAACATCGATCCGGGAGATAAAATAATTCATGTGTTACCACAAGAATTTACTATTGATAATGAACAAGGTATTAAAGACCCAATTGGTATGGCAGGCAATAGAATTGAAGCCAACTTTCATATTATTACTGGCGATATTGGGGCTGCAAAAAATATTAAACTTTGTACCGAAACAGCTGGTTTAGAGGTAGCCGATTTAATTTTAGAACCAATTGCCTCAGCTCAGGCAGCTTTAAGCGAAGAAGAAAAAGAAGCAGGTATTGCTTTGGTTGATATAGGTGGTGGAACTACAGACCTGGCAATTTTTCATAACGGATTAATTCGGCATACAGCAGTAATTCCATTTGGTGGCAATATAGTAACCGAAGATATTAAAGAGGGTTGCTCTGTAATGCGTCGCCAGGCAGAACAACTTAAACTAAAATTTGGTGCGGCTTTGGCATTATCTAATATGGATAATCAGGTAGTAACAATTCCGGGTTTAAAAGGTAGAAAACCTAAAGAAGTAAGTGTTAAAACTTTATCAAGCATCATTCAATCTAGAATGGAAGAAATTATTGAAGAAGTATTACACGAAATAAAAGTGAGTGGTTATTTAGATAGACTAATTGGCGGCATTGTTATTACTGGTGGTGGCTCCCAGCTAAAACATTTAAAGCAATTAGTAGAATACATTACTGGTTTCGATTGTAGAATTGGCTACCCAAATGAACATTTAAGCGATGGCACACACCAAAGCCTGATGCATCCAATTTACGCAACTTCAATAGGTTTAATGCTTAAAGGATTTCAAAGTTCGCACGATAATATTAACGCCGTAAAAGTAGACAACTTTCCGAAACAAAATAATAAGAGTACACTAAGTTGGTTTTCTAAAATGTTTGAGAAAAGTAAAAAATGGTTTGCAGATGAAGAAATTGAAGAATTCGGAAATAATTAATATAAATAATTTAATAAATAACTAAAATAAATAATCATATTATGTCATTAGATTTTGATAATCCAAAAAATAAAACCTCAATAATTAAAGTATTAGGCGTTGGTGGCGGTGGTAGTAATGCTGTAAACCATATGTTTAGTAAAGGTATTGAAGGGGTAGATTTTATTGTTTGCAATACCGATGAACAAGCCTTAGAAACAAGTATTGTACCTATTAAAGTACGCCTTGGTCCTAATAAAACTAATGGCCTTGGTGCAGGTAATAAACCAGAGGTTGGCAGAGATGCTACAATTGAATCAATTGAAGAGATAAAGCAGATACTAAGTAACAATACTAAAATGCTTTTTATTACCGCTGGTATGGGTGGCGGAACTGGTACTGGTGGTGCGCCAGAAATTGCACGTGTTGCAAAAGAGTTAGGCATATTAACAGTTGGTATTATTACTACACCTTTTAAATTTGAAGGAAAAAGAAGAATGAACCAAGCCCAAAAAGGCGTGGAAGAATTTAGAAAATCGGTTGATACTTTGGTAGTAATTTCAAATGATCGTTTGCGCGAAATGTATGGAGATTTAAAAATTTCTGATGCATTTTCTAAAGCAGATGATGTTTTAACAACTGCCGCTAAAGGTATTGCCGAAATTATAACTATACCAGGCTACGTTAATGTTGATTTTCAAGATGTAAATACAGTTATGCGTGAAGGTGGTGTAGCAATTATGGGTATTGGAGTATCAGAGGGTGAAAACCGTGCGGTTAAAGCTGCTCAAAGTGCCATTAATACACCATTGCTAAATAACGGACATATGGACGGGGCACGCAATGTGTTACTAAACATTACATCGGGCAGCAACGAAGTTACTATGGATGAAATTGGTTTAGTTACAGATTTTGTACAAGAGTCCATCGGTAATGATTGTGAAATTATTTGGGGTAATTGTAATGATGATAACTTGGGCGAAAAACTAAGCATTACCATAATTGCTACGGGTTTCGAAAATTTACAACAAGATGAAATTAGTCAATTTTCGGGTAGTGGAAAAATTGTACATCAATTAGAAGAAACAACGCCAGCTGAAAATATAGTTAGCAATATTGTTAAACCGATGCCTAAAAATACAGTTGAATTAGAGTTGAACCCATTGCAATACCAACACAATGAGCCAGTAACTAATGAAACTTCGGGCGAGGAAGAAATGAAATTGACTGAAAAGCCTATGGTTAGTTCAAAAGTTGTAGACGATTTTGAGGAAGATGAAGTTTCTGACGAATTAAAGGCTTTAAAAAAGAACATAGAAGTAAAAAAGCGATTGCGTAATTTAAGTTTAAAATTAAGTACACCACGTAACATTAACGAAATGGAAAAACAACCAGCTTACAAGCGCAGAAATGTAGAGCTAACAGATGCCATACCGTCCGATGAAAGTCATCATAGTGAGTATAGCGTTGGTAAAGATTTTGAAAACGATAATAATAAATTAAATAAGAAGAACTTGTATTTGCACAATCCACCAGACTAGCATTTTGTATTAATATTAAGAAACTAAGGCGAATAAATTTTGCCTTAGCTCTTTTAATACCTTATTTATTGAGCACTAAACTAATCTCCTATCAATATTAAAATGAATTTGAAAAAGCACCATACTCAAAAACCAGCTTTCAAAATTTTTAGCCGTAATAATGTTGGCAGACATAACTATTGCTCTGCCTTAGAGTAATAATAATTCAGGATTTTTTTACAAGAATAAGAAATAGAAACACTTGTCTTTTATAGCTAAAATTATTGATATAGTATCAAATTTAGAACAGCTATTCGGTTGAAATATAATTTAACAGTAACTGTTCAGTAGAGGTCAGACGTCAGACCGCTTCGCTGTCAGACGTTAGATAAATTCGACTAAGTGAAGTCAAAAACGCTCTTTTTCGCCTCAATTATGTCTGACGTCTAAGGTCTGACAATGAAATGGTCTGACTTCTTAATAGTTACATTTAACAAAAAAAAACCGGCAAAAAGCCGGTTATAAATAAATAAATAATTTAAGTTTAGTTTTTGTCAATAAGTTTTTGAGCCGCTTCAAATATTTCGGTATTTTCTAATTTTACAACACCACCACTAGCAGTTTTTTCGAAATGAATATCGATAGACTCGCCACCATCTGCATAATGTGCACCACCAAAATAATTTCTTACCGTATCTTCATCAATGCTAAGTTGATCAGCTATTTTTTTCATGCTACCATCAGGCAGGCTATCTTTTACTTTTCTAAGTTCTTCAAAAGTTATTACCATAATCTTATAATTTTAATATTATTTTGAAAAGTAAATAAAATATTAAATTAATGCAAGAAAATTGTTGAGAAATATAGGCTTTTAACGAAGTGAAAGAAAGTGATCGTTTTGAAACAAACTTGTTGAAGGATTTTAGATGTTTTTAATAAAGTAAAAAAAAGTGATCGCGCTGGGGCTCGAACCCAGGACCCTCTCCTTAAAAGGGAGATGCTCTGCCAACTGAGCTACGCGATCATACTTTTTATTAACGAGGGTGCAAAAATAAACTAATTTTGGTAAAGTGATAAATAAAAATGATATTTTTTTTCAAATACTAAGCTAAATTTTTTAGCCAAAAATATACCGATAAATTGTTGTTTTCAACCGTTAAATAAATGTGGCTTTCGCCTTAATTTATTCTTTACTTCTTTTGGGTATTCAATCATTAAAAATTATTATTACATTTTTCACCTATTACCCAAAAAAGTCAAAGGCGTACCATTAAGCCGAAAAAAAAAGGAGGCTTTTGTAAATAAATATATTAAGTATTCCTAAGGAGCGGATTAAGCCAACTCCAAAACAATAGCACTAGCTCCGCCGCCGCCATTGCATATACCAGCTGCACCTTTTTTGCCCTTTTTAACGGTTAAAGCAGAAATTAAGGCGCATACTATACGCGCACCAGAAACCCCAATTGGATGTCCTATAGATACACCTCCACCAAATATATTGGTTTGATCATGTGTAAGACCCAACTCCTTCATATTAGCTAAAGCAACAACAGAAAAGGCTTCATTTATTTCATACAAATCCATATCAGAAATAGTGTAACCTGCTTTAGCTAAAGCTTTTGGAATAGCTTTAGCTGGCGTTGTAGTAAACAATTTAGGTTCTTGCGCAGCATCAGCATAACTAACTATTTTGGCTAAAGGTTTTACCCCTAATGCCGCTACCATTTTATCGCTCATTAACACTAATGCAGCCGCACCATCATTAATGTTGCTTGCATTTGCGGCAGTTACAGTACCATCTTTTGCAAAAGCAGGGCGTAAGGTGGGTATTTTTTCAAACTTTACTTTTCTAAAATCCTCATCTTCAGTCATTATAATTGGGTCTGCTTTGCGTTGAGGTATTTCAACTGGAATAATCTCGTTTTTAAAATACCCTTTTTCGGTAGCTTCTGCGGCTCTTTTATAAGAAGCAATAGCATAATTATCTTGATCTTCTCTACTAAAACCAGTATCTGCAGCACATAAATCACCACAAGTACCCATCATTTCACCATCATAAGGATCTTGCAGGCCATCTCTAACTATAGCATCTATTAAAGTAGCATTACCATATTTATAGCCGCTTCGGCCTTTCGGTATCATATAAGGTGCATTACTCATGCTTTCCATGCCGCCTGCTACAATTAAATCAGCATCGCCAAGCCTTATAGCTTGTGCTGCAAACATAATAGCTTTCATACCACTAGCGCATACTTTATTAATAGTTGTACAGGGCACAGTATTTGGTAAACCTGCTGCAAGTGCTGCCTGGCGAGCTGGAGCTTGACCAGTATTTGCTTGTAAAACATTACCCATATAAACCTCTTGTACTTTATCTGGCGATATTTCTGCTCTTTCAATAGCAGCTTTTATAGCAATACTGCCAAGTTCAACTGCTGAAAAACCAGAAAGTTGCCCCATAAAGCTACCGATAGGTGTGCGTGCTATTGAGACTATATAAACATCATTCATTTTTAATCAATTTTTGCAAAAGTAATCAATTATAAAGCTAAACAATAATTTGTATGGTGTATAGAGCAGTTCAATATGAAAGTGCATAAAAGGACAAATGTAAGATAGCCAGATTGCCTTAAAACACAGTCATTTCGCCTTGTAAAAAATTTTAGTTTGTAATTTTGCTCTTCAGCTTTTCGTAACTATTTTGGTAAGATTTTCTTTTTTTCAAACTGAAAGAATCGTCTTTCAATTAGTTTTTTTAATATGGCAATCGCATAAAAAAAACATTTATTGTAAAAAAATAGGATAATATCTAATAAAACCTGTTCCAATATTTTGTAGTAAATATTAATGAACAGATTTACTTGTAGCAAAGAAAAATTTTTATACGATTGCCATAAACCTTTTAAAAGAAGACTTCTAACTTTCACTTAAAATCTTTATCTTTCCACAATGAAACGAAAAATAAGAATGGGAATGGTTGGCGGAGGTACTGGTGCTTTTATTGGCGATGTACACCGTATGGCGGCTCGCTTAGATGGTTGTATTGAGCTGGTTTGTGGTGCATTTAGTAGCAATCCCCAAAAATCGAAAGCTTCTGGTAAAGCATTATTTTTATCAGCTGATAGAGTTTATAATTCTTACTATGAAATGTTTCAGCAAGAAGCAGAATTGCCCGAGGGCGAACGTATGGATTTTGTATCTATTGTTACGCCCAATCATTTACATTTTGAACCAGCAAAGTTGGCCTTGCAAAGTGGTTTTCACGTAGTTTGCGACAAGCCGGTTACTTTTGATATAGAAGAAGCCAAAGAGTTGAAGAAAATAATTAATCGTAAAAAAATGTTGTTTGCCTTAACGCACAATTATACTGGTTACCCTATGGTAAAACAAGCTAAAGCAATAGTTGCGGCAGGCAAATTGGGTAAAATAAGACGTTGTATAGTAGAATATCCGCAAGGTTGGCTGGCTACTCGCTTAGAAGCAACAGGCCAAAAGCAAGCCGATTGGCGCACCGACCCCACTAAAAGCGGTAAAGCTGGCGCAATGGGCGACATTGGTACACACGCCGAAAATTTATTGGAATATATTACCGGCCTACAAATTACCCACGTTTGTGCCGACTTAAATACCTTTGTACAAGGCAGGCAGTTAGATGATGATGGCGCAATTTTATTGAAATTGAATAACGGTGCTAAAGCTACTTTGTTAGCTACGCAAATTGCTGCTGGCGAAGAAAATGATTTGCGTATTAGAATTTATGGTGAAAAAGGTGGTTTAGATTGGAGCCAAATGGAACCCAATACTTTGTTGTATAGAAGCTTAAACAAATCCTTACAAGTATTGCGTACCGGAGTTGGGCAACAAGCTAAAACTACGCAAGCGGCTATTCGTATACCAGCTGGTCATCCCGAAGGATTTTTAGAAGCCTTTGCCAACATTTACAAAAACTTTGCGCTTACTTTAGATCAACATTTAGAAGGCAAAAAAATTAAAGCACTCAACTTAGATTTTCCAACTATTGATGATGGCATACGAGGCATGCATTTTATTGATAAAGTAGTAGAGTCGGCAGCATCTAACAAAAAATGGACAAAAATTTAGTGGCTATTTATTGTTGATTGCATTAAAATGTAGTGGAGACTTGGTTGTCAATCTTTGTAGGGGTCGTTTGGTAACTTGTTTAATAGCTTTGCAAATCTTTGCGGATCAAATTCTTTATCCTCTTTAAAAATTGTCATCATTTCAATTTGTAAACAATCTGCTAACATAAGTTTTGCGCGTTTTTTTTCGATACCTAAACCAAGCAATCTTTTATAAGTTGTTGTAACCTCTGGCGGTTCTTTTATTTTTAGCTGGTTTTCAATTATTTTCAAATATTGCTTCTTTAATATTTCGTAAGAATCCATAGTATTAAAATTGTCGTTTAAATTGATTAATAAATTTAATAATTATAATTTGTAACTTTATAAAATCAACTAATTTTAATTTCAAACCATCTTACCAAAAACAACACATAGTAACGTTATAAAGTCAATTGCTACTGCTTTAGGCTTTAATTTTTGTGGTATTGCCAAAGCAGAACAAATGCAGCCAGAGGCCAGGCAATTAGAACAATGGCTCAATAAAAATTATAATGGTAAGATGGCTTATATGGAAAATCATTTTGATAAACGCATTGATCCAACCAAATTAGTACCGGGTGCAAAATCGGTAGTGAGTTTGTTATTTAACTATGCAACCAACAAAAAACAAACAGACCAAACTGCTCCAAAAATTTCAAAATATGCTTATGGAAAGGATTATCATTTTGTGATAAAAGAAAAGTTGAAGGAATTTATATTTGAAATTAAACAGCAAATTGGCGAGGTAGATGGAAGGGTTTTTGTTGACTCTGCACCCGTTTTAGACAAGCATTGGGCTAAACGTGCTGGCTTAGGTTGGCTGGGCAAACACAGCAACTTAATTAATAAACAAATGGGCTCATTTTTTTTTATTGCAGAGTTAATTATTGATATAGAATTAGAACCCGATGGCCCGGTTAAAGATTACTGCGGCACTTGCACCAAATGCATTGATGCTTGCCCAACCGATGCCATTGTGCAACCTTATGTGGTAGATGGCAGCCGCTGCATTAGCTATTTAACCATTGAATTGAAAGAGGAATTACCAAATGAGTTTAGTGATAAAATGGATAACTGGATGTTTGGTTGCGATGTTTGTCAGGATGTTTGCCCATGGAACAGATTTGCAAAACCAAACAACGAACCACAGTTTAAACCTAATGAAAAGCTGTTGGAAATGACCAATAGCGAATGGAAAGAGTTAAGCCAGGAAGTATTTAACCAGGTATTTAAAAAATCGCCGGTAAAGCGTACTAAGTTTAGCGGCTTAACACGTAACATTGCATTTTTAAACAAAAAATAAAAACTTATTTCTTTTTTGGGAAACGCATTTTATATTTTACATCAACTATACCTTTCGAAATATTAGTCAATTGTTTTTTAAGTAAGCGTTTCTTTAGTGGCTTTAAATAATCAGTAAATAAAACGCCTTCAATATGGTCATATTCGTGTAAAATTACCCGTGCATTTGTGCCTGTAAATTCTGCTTTGTGTTTCTTAAAATTTTCATCGTAATAAGTAATACTAATATCTGGCTCCCGGCTTACATCTTCGCGCACACCAGGTATACTTAAGCAACCTTCGTTATAAACATAAGGTTTTCCAATTTTTTGGGTAATAGTTGCATTTATAAAAGCTTGCTTTATCCCTTTTTCTTCAATGTGTCCATCTTCGTCTTCTTCCACTTGTACAGTATCTATTACAAACAAACGAATTGGCAAACCAATTTGCGGAGCCGCCAAACCAACTCCATTGGCTTTGTACATTGTGTCCCACATGTTTTTTATTAGCGTATCTAAGTCGGTATAATTTTTATCAATTTCTATTGCTTTTTTTCGCAATACCGAATCGCCGTAAGCTACAACCGGTAAAATCATTATTCTTCTTTAAGTTTAACTTGAAATTCGTTCATAAAATTTTGCAAAATAATAGTAGCACTTACTTCATCTGTTAATGCTTTATTTCGTCTTTTTTGTTTTGGTACACCGCTCTGTATTAGTGCATCCATTGCTTGTTTTGAAGTATTATGTTCATTTTGAAAGTAGTGAGGTATACTTGGATACATGTTGTGTAATACTTTAGCAAAGCCTTTAATATTTTTATTTATGTTATTCTCTTTTCCATCTTTATGTAGCGAGTTGCCAAATACAAAAGTATCAACATCACTATCTTTAAAATAAGCTTTAATGTAAGGCAACAAATCTTTGGTATCAACAGTAGTTAATCCGGTTGCTATTAATTTTAACGGATCGCTAACTGCAATTCCGGTTCTTTTCAGGCCATAATCAAAAGCCATTATTCTCGACATTTTGCAAAGGTAATATTTTTAAGTTTGTTCATAATAAAACAGTTTGATCTAACTTTTTTTACAATAAGGAATGTTTGGTACAATTTTGGTATTTAATATAATTGAATATTTTTTCAACTTCTAAAACTTAATGTAAATGAAATTTATATATTCATCACTTTTACTAGTTTTTAGTTTTTTACTGATCAATTCAAATTTGTTTGCCAAAATTGGAGTTAGCTTTTCGCACGAACGGGGCTTTTATGCTGAAAATTTTGATTTATCTGTTCAAACCACAAGTGATAATATAAAAATAAGATTTACTTTAGATGGTAGTGAACCAACCGAAAGCCATGGTTTAAGTCACGAAGGCAGCAGTACAATGGTAATTCCTAATTTAAATCGCTCAACCGTTGTTAGGGTTTATGCCTACAATAGTAAAGAAAGTTTTTCTGCTACTCAAACCTATTTATTTATTAATGATGTGTTAACTCAAAATAATGATAAGGTAATAAATGAACTACTTTACCCTTCTGTTTGGGGTTATGGTTCATCATATTTTGGTGAATTTGTGTGCCGAAGACAAAACGCAAAATATGGGCTGTTAAATAACAATTGTATTACTAATGAACCTGATTACGAGCAAAAACTTTACGAGGGATTAATGCAAATACCTTCTATAGCAATTTCATTAGATAAAAACCAGCTTTTTGGAGCGGATAGTGGCTTATATGTATATCCGGTTTAAAAGTCGGATAGTTGCTATACTTTACCAACAAATGTTAATACCTGGGAAAGAAAAGCATCTGTAGAAATATTTAACGATGTGCAGGGTGCTGAAACTTTATCAGCTCAGGTTAATGCTGGTTTAAAAATTAGTGGAGAAACATCAAGATATTTTGATTTTTATAAACACAGCTTTCAGTTGAAATTTAAAGATGAATATGGAGCTGAAAAACTTAACTATCCATTATATGGAGAAAAGGGAAGCGACAGCTTTAAAAATTTAGAGCTAAGAATGATTGCGCACAGTTCGCCACACGACCCTAATTACGGTAGAAGAGAAGAAAGCCAATATCATAAAGATAACTGGACACGTAATTTACAAAAGCAATTATCTGGTGATGCTTCTTCTGTTAATAGCAAATTTTTCCACTTATTTATTAATGGTTTGTATTGGGGAATTTATGATGTTTGTGAAAAACCAGATGCAAATTATATGGCCGATTACTATGGTGGCAAACCAGATGATTATGATGTAGTAAATAATATTGGAGTTGAGAACGGAACTGATGTAGATTATAGAAATATGTATGAAATGGGACATTCCATTTACGATACCATTTTAACAAACCCCCAAACCAACCCATTTACAGGCCAAACAAATTATGATGAAGATGTAGTGGTAAATGAAAATAAAGCCAAACAATTTTATAATAAAATTACTAATCATTTAGATATTGATAATTTTATTGATTATAATTTGCTAAATCTGTTTTTAGTAAATGCAGACTGGAGTAACAATAATTGGTGGGCTGCCCGAAATAGCAAAAATGGTAAGTTTCAATTTTTTGTTTGGGATGCTGAATTTGTTTTAAATTATACAGGCGTAAAAAACCTTACATTATTAAATGCTGGCAAAACTAACGATCGTTTTAAATACCATCCTATTGATCTGAATCAACGCCTTTTAGATGTGCCAGCGTATAAAACTAAATTTGGAGATCATATTCAATGTAATTGTGTTGAAGAAGACGGTGTTTTAACTTCTGAAAATTTAATTGCTTCTTACCAAGCAGCAGCACAAAAAATTAACAATGCAACAATGCTTGAATTTGCAAGATGGGCTGATGTTAGAAAAGATGAGTTAGGTTATACTGAAGTTTGTTTTGATGCAGTTGATAAAACAATACAAGATTATAAAGAGCGGATACTTCCTAACTTATTAAAAGAAATGTTAGTTATATATGGCAGGCCAGATTCAGAACTTAATTTATTTCCTAATTATATAAAAAGGGTTAATAAAGATGGGGAATATGTATTAGAAGAAGTTTTCAATTTTAAAGCAGTAAAATACTCTAAAATAGGTGGCGAAGTTGAACAAGGGTATCAATTAAGGTTAACAAACCCGAATGAGTTGGGAGATATTTATTACACCACAAACGGTACCGACCCAAAAAATTTAGATGGCACAATTTCTAATACTGCTAAAAAATATAAAGAGCCAATTACAATAAATGAAAAAATTGAAGTTAAAGCAAGAGTATTTACTACCTCTTTTAAATATGAAGATGTTACTACTAAAACAGTTAAAAATTTATGGTCGGCAATGTGTCCGCGTAAATTTTATATGCCGGGCGAAATGTTAGAAGAAGAAACACCTGTTTCTATGGATGCTTTTGCAAATACAAATATTAATATATTTCCAAAGCCAGTAAAAAATCAATTGAATATTACTGGTTTATCAACTCAAACAAACAATAGCGTTTTACGTGTATTTTCAATTAGTGGCCAAATAATGCTTGAACAAAGTGTTTCGACTACTACAGCAATATTAAATACAAGTAATTTGCCCAACGGCCATTATATAATAACAGTTAGTAGCAACAATAAAATTATTTTTACAGATAAGGTTATTAAAATGATTTAAATATTACGACTATATTAATTCTAATTAAAGTGATGCTTCTTTTTAAGGAGTGTCACTTTTTTTTTGCAGTTTAATATTTAAAATAACAATAACTGTAGTTGTTAAAGCCCTAAATAATAAGGCTGTTTTAAAACTCATCTAAAAACAAAAAACAATGTGTAATAAAAGCTAAGCAAATACCAACCGAATACTTTATTTTTGAGCCGATGGCGATAAAAGCAAAAACAAAGCAAAACCAAGATAGTATTTTTATTAAAGGTGCGCGTGTACACAACCTTAAAAATGTAGATGTTGAACTACCCAAAAATAAACTAATCGTAATTACTGGTGTTAGTGGTTCTGGAAAATCAAGCTTAACAATTGATACTTTATATGCAGAAGGGCAACGCAGATATGTTGAAAGTCTTTCCTCATATGCGCGTCAGTTTTTAAACCGAATGAACAAGCCCGATGTAGATTATATTAAAGGCATTTGCCCGGCTATTGCTATTGAGCAAAAAGTAATTACCCGAAGCAGCCGTTCTACCGTAGGTTCTTTAACCGAAATTTATGACTATTTGCGCTTATTGTATGCTCGTGTTGGTAAAACCTTTTCTCCTATTTCGGGTAAAGAAGTGAAAAAGCACGAAGTTAGCGATGTATTAGATTTCATTTTTATGCAAAAAGCTGATGCCAAGTTGATGATTTTATCGCCATTAAAAGTTACAGATTATCCTAATAGATCTTTGTTTGAAATTGCCCAACTGCTTAACAAAAAAGGCTTTTCACGTTTAAAAATAAATGAAGAAGTTGTACGAATTAAAGATCTAAATGAAAAAGAATACAATACAAAAAAACTACCTAAAGAAACACATATTGTAATTGATAGAATTACAGCAACCGACAACGAAGCCAACCGCAGCCGTGTTGGCGACTCTGTACAAATTGCTTTTTACGAAAGTGGTGGTGATTGTATTATTGAAGTTATTGATGGTAAAAAACAGCAATTTAACAACCGCTTTGAGTTAGATGGAATGGCATTTGAACAACCTTCTCCACTACTTTTTAGCTTTAACAACCCTTATGGTGCTTGCGACCGTTGCGAAGGTTTTGGCACTATTATTGGCATTGATGAAGACTTGGTTGTACCCAATAAAAATTTATCTATTTACGATGGCGCAGTAGTTTGTTGGCGAGGTGACAAAATGAAAGCCTGGCAACAACGCTTAATAAAAAATGCTATCCAATTCGATTTTCCAGTACATCGTTCTTTTAAAGAATTAACAAATGAAGAACGTCAACTATTATGGACAGGTAATGAATGGTTTAACGGTTTAAACGATTTTTTTGCCGAATTAGAATCACAGAGTTATAAAATTCAATACCGTGTAATGTTAAGCCGATACAGAGGCAGAACGGTTTGTACCGATTGCTTTGGTTCGCGCCTTCGTAAAGACACACAATATGTTAAAATAAACGAAACCAGTATTAATGAACTGGTAAATATTTCTATTGATAAGGTGGCCACTTTTTTTGAAACCTTAAAACTAAATAAGTTAGAGCAGCAAATTGCTAAACGTATTTTGTTAGAAGTTAACAACAGAATTAAAGTAATGCAAGAAGTTGGCTTAGGCTATCTTACCTTAAATCGTTTAAGTAATACGCTTTCTGGTGGCGAAACGCAGCGCATAAATTTAACACGTAGTATTGGTAGTAACCTTACTAGTTCAATGTACATTTTAGATGAGCCTAGTATTGGCTTGCACCCGCGCGATACCGACCGCTTAATAAAAGTACTAAAAAAATTACGTGATTTAGGCAACACCGTTATTGTGGTAGAACACGATGAAGAAATAATTAGAGAAGCAGATCACTTAGTAGATATGGGGCCATTGGCTGGTATTTATGGCGGCGAAGTAACTTTTAATGGGCCAGCAAAAAACATTCCACCCAACAATGGTAGCTTAACAGGTAAATATTTAAGTGGCGCAAAAGCGGTGCTCTTGCCTAAGCATCGTAGAAAAACAATTAACCATATTGACTTGATTGGTGCCAGCCAACATAACCTTAAAAAAATTGATGTAAAAATTCCACTAAACCAAATTGTGGTAGTAACTGGTGTAAGTGGTTCTGGCAAAACTACCTTAGTAAAAGATATTTTACATCCTGCACTTAATCGTCATATTAATCAGTTTGGTGAAAAACCGGGGCATTACGAACAACTTACTGGCGATTTAAAATGCATTGAGCAAATTGAAATGATAGATCAAAACCCTTTGGGAAGATCATCTCGCTCAAACCCTATTACTTATATAAAAGCTTATGATGTAATTCGTAATTTGTTTACTAAACAAAAAATAGCAAAAGTACGCGGTTACAAGCCCAAACATTTTTCGTTTAATGTAGAAGGTGGGCGGTGCGAAACTTGCAAAGGTGATGGCTTTGTAACTATTGAAATGCAGTTTTTAGCCGATGTAAAATTGTTGTGCGACGAATGCGATGGAAAGCGTTTTAAAAAAGAAATTTTAGAAGTAAAGTACAGCGGAAAAAATGTTTTTGAAGTGTTAGATATGAGCGTAGACGAAGCCATGGTATTTTTTGAAAAAGTACCTGAGGTATTTAAACGAATAAAACCATTGCAAGATGTTGGTTTGGGTTATGTAAAATTAGGCCAAAGTAGCAGCACACTAAGTGGCGGTGAAGCGCAACGAGTAAAACTGGCTTCTTACTTAGGTAAAGAGAGTGCTACAAAACATATTTTATTTATTTTTGATGAACCAAGCACAGGTTTACATTTTGACGATATTACTAAACTAATGACTGCATTTAATGCCTTGGTAGAAAATGGACATTCTATTATTATTATTGAACATAATTTAGACATTATTAAATGTGCCGACTACATTATTGACCTTGGCCCAGAAGGAGGTGAAGCTGGCGGGCATTTAGTTTTTCAAGGTAAACCCGAAGATTTGGTGAAGGTGAAAGAAAGTTATACCGGCAGTTATTTAAAAGAGAAGTTGTAATTATTCAGAAGTCAAACCATTTCATTGTCAGACGTTAGACCTTAGACTTAATTTTGGCGAAAAAGAGTGTTTTTGACTTAACTCAGTCAAATTTATCTGACGTCTTACAGCGAAGCGGTCTGACTTCTGATCTCTACTGAAAAGTTAGAAAAAATTATAATGCCAAATTTAAGCACAAGTAGATTAGGCCAAATTACGTACCTTTGCTATTAAGAAAACCACTTTTACATTGCCAACACAAAAAACAGAATTTTACAACAGCGCAGCAAAATTAGCTGCTGATAAAGAACACTATCATAAAATAAAATTCAATATTAATAAATACGAAAATGCCTTTACTAAAGGATTACAACAATATAAAAATGTAGAAGCGGCAATGCAATGCTTAACAGAAGTTTAATGAATAAAGGGCAAGGCGTTAAAAACTTTTTAATCAACTTGTTTTTTAAAGATGCTTGGGGCAGTAAAAAAGAATTTCCTAAAATAAATAAAACCTTTAACCAGCAATTGAAAGAAAGGCAACTCAACAAGTAATTTTATGAACGAATCTGTAAAAAAAATGTGGGACAACTTTGTTAAAGCCAATACAGCTCACCAAGCCTTGCCCATGCCTGAGCATTATTATTTTTGCGATAATAAAAAAGATGCCAATGAATGTGCCGAGTTAGTTGTAAAAGGAATTAAACAGGCTACTGCTGGTTCACTTTGGAGTTATGAACAAGAAAACGAACCACTACCAAAAATTGGACAACTATATATTATTACCGATTGGAATAAACAAGCCAAAGCAATTATTGAATTGATTAAAATAGAACAAATCGCTTTTAAAAACATTACTGACAAATTTGCAGCTACCGAAGGTGAAGGCGATAAATCTTTAGCTTACTGGAGAAAAGTACATTGGGATTTTTTTAGCCGCGAAATGCAAGCCAAAGGTGCGCAACCTACAGAAGATATGATTATTGTTTGCGAGTATTTTAAAACAATTTACATATAAATAATAATGAAACACAATTTGCCATAAAATTGTCATTTTTTCATCCGCACTTTCATTGCCAAGAAAATTTTTAATATCTTACATTTTAAAATGCAAAATTAATTATGAAAAGCATAACATATATTTTGGCTTTAGTCTTGCCATTAATAGGTCTTTCACAAGAAAATGATTTTGATGGATCTAATTCTCATATAGAAATTCAGATTGAGCAAAGTGATTCAAACCAAATTTGGCAAATAGGCCCACCACTAAAACCTTTTTTTCAATCGGCTTTTTCCTTGCCAAATGCTTTGGTTACCGATACTCTTAACACTTATCCACCCAATGTTTCTGCCTCTTTTATTATAGAGTTTGATACTTGGACAACGCTTGGCTTTCCATACTTACAATTAGAGTGGATGCAAAAAACAGACATGGAAGCTGGTGTAGATGGTGGAATAATTGAAGCCTCTTATGATGGTGGCAATACTTGGTTAAATGTATTTAATGATCCTGTTTATAGGCCAGTAGTTGTTGGCACTTACCAATGGGATACGCTTTATAATAACCAAGCCGGGTTTTCGGGAAAGAGTGAATGGAACTGGGTAGCAATTTGCTGGGGATCTTACAGAGGAGAAGTACCCAACGTAAATCAAAACATATTAATGAAGTTTACCTTTGTGTCAGATACTGTAGATACCAAGCAAGAAGGATGGGCCTTAGACAATTTTGCTTTACTTGGAGGTGTTATTGGCAGTACATCAAATTTAGGAAGCCTTAAAAGTATTCCAGTATATCCATTGCCGGCACAAAAAAGTATTTTTGTTAATGTTAAAGATATTAGAACTACAGAAATGAGCCTTGTTCTTTATAATTCTACAGGTATTCAAATGTTTGGTCAAATAATTCCGATGGGCAATTTTAATGAAATAGAAATAGATGTAGCAGCGTTTCCATCAGGTATATATCATTTATTACTTAAAACTAATGAGTCTGCTTACCATCAAAAAATAATTAAAATTGAGTAAGGTTTTGGTAAGAATTACTTTATTTAGCCAAGTTTTGAAAAACCTTCACCAACCTTTTTTCAGTTTTGTTGATCTATATTAAAAACGATCATAATCTTCAAAATTAATTTAATAAATTATGAAAAAAATAGCTTTATCAATCAGCTTTGTTGCCATTACCCTTATTGGCTTTGCACAAAACTTAATTACAAACGGAACTTTTGAAAATGATTCAATGCAACTAAATTGTGAAGGTTGGGTTAATCCTTATGGAGATCCACTTTCAACTTCAACTGAAATTTGTGATGACTTTTATTTTTTTATTGATTCGGTAGAAAATAATTGGAGTTTAAGAATACCTACAAGTTTTCCGGAGCCTTTGTTTACAGAAACTTTTGTTACAGGAAGTTAAGGAACTCATATTTATGAGCTAAAATATGATATGAAAACCATAGGAAATGGTACTGCATATATTGGCAAATTAGTGAATGGAGAATTAGAAACAACGAAATCTTTCACAGATTTTTCTGCCGATTGGCAAACATATAGTATAATTGATACTATTACAACAGAATTAAATGATACGTTAGTAATTGGTATGGCAGGTGATGCTTGTGATTTTTGTGCATCAACTGCTTTTTTCGATAATATTACATTTAGTACTGATATTACCTCCTCTATAAATGATGTTGAAAATTTAAAGCCAATTTCAGTTTACCCCAACCCAGCAAATGAACACTTAACTTTTAAACTCGACCCATCATTAAACATAAATAACAATTTATATATTTACAATGTATTAGGTAGCGTTGTTGCAGTTGCAACAATTAACCAGTCGGTTTATAAATTAAATATAGGTTTTTTAATAGTGGACCATATTACTACGTAATAAAAGACAAACAGAATCAACACATATTAAGTCAAGGAAAATTTATTGTCAATTAACTTGTTTCTTTTAAGGCATAGTACTTAACTACGAAAAAAATATTCATAAAGCATTACGAAAAATGTATAAAGCGGTGTAAATTTATCATCTAAAAAAAAGATAAAATTTCACTTATGAATAAAGAAAACCTCAAACAGATTATATTTTACCGTATTTTTCAATCGTTTTTTTATTTAATTTGCTGCTGTGCTTTTGTTGTTTGCTTAAATGCTTGCGACAATAATACTAAAGCTGGCGCAGAAATTGACAAAGAAAATGACCGTTTAAAAATAGAAGGAACGTTTACAGAATTGCCTAACACACCAGTTCGTATTAATATTTCAAAAGGTTTTGCGGCCGCACCTATACATGGCGACACTACCGATGTTAATGGAAAGTTTACTTTATATTATCCATTAGACTATAAAGGTATTGGTACTATTGAAATTTACAGAGGCGCAAAAGTGCCAATTATTTTAAATGGAAAAGATGTTGAATTTACAGCACCTAATGCCGAAAGTATTGCAGCTTTCAACTTTAACAACAGCTCTGAAAATGAATTGTTTAAAAAATATTTAACCACCGAATCTATATGGCTAACCACCATGGTACAAACCGAAAATTATAAACCTGTAGATAAGGATTATGTCTTGGCTAAAGAGCTGCGAGCCAAAGCTATTACTAATATAGAGCAACTAATTAGCAGCTCATCGCCTGGCTACTATTTAAAATCTTATTTACCGCTTCGTTATAAAATTCAACAAATGCGTATTGCCAGTCAGCTTAATTCTTTTAAAAACGAGGAGTACCTTAATGTTTTTAAAACAATTGATCTTAATAGTGACGGAGTTGAAGGTTGTGCTTGTAGCGAAGATATTGTTACCAATGCTTATCAATTGGTAGAAAGTATGCCAACCGACAATAGTTCTAAAGCTGTTAATTCTATAACCGATCATATAATGAACCAAGTTAGTACAGATGAAGATCAATTTATATTGGCTGGCACTTTCATCTACAATATGTTTGAAACCAAAAAGAACAGCAATGCCAATGAACATTTAAGTTTGTTAATTTTAGAAGGTGATGGTTGCGCAATAGATGATAGTAAAGATGTTACGCGTAGGTTTGAACAATACCGTAAAATGAAAATTGGTAATGTTGCACCAGACATACAAATTAATGAAAGCCAAAGTCTATATCAATTAGAAAATAAAAACAAGTTGGTTGTATTTTGGGCAAGTTGGTGCGCTCATTGTATGCAAGAAATACCGCAATTGGTAAAAATTTATCCTCAACTAAAAGCAAAAGGTACAGAAGTAATAAGTATTTCATTAGATACTGATGAAAACGAATACAACAAAGTTGCTCAAAACCACAGCTGGTTAAAATATTGTGATTTCAAAAAATGGGAAACCCAGGCAGCTAAAGATTATTATATTTCTACAACGCCAGCTTTGTTTATATTAAATGCTGAAAATAAAATTATTGAGAAGCCAAGCGGTTTTTTTGAGACTAAGCGTTTTTTTAACTTGTAGGCTTGTATTTGTTGTTTCTTAAAGTGTGTTCTAATATTTTATTAAAAATATTCTATGTCTAACTTTTCTTTTGAGTTATTAGTTAACGGTTTGTTATTTACAAGTTTAACGTAACTATATAGTAGAGGTCAGAAGTCAGAACGCTTCGCTGTAATACATTAGATAAATTAGTTTAAGTGAGGGGCGAAAACGCTTTTTTTACTCAAATTATGTCAAACGTCTGACAATGAAATGGTCTGACTTCAGAATAGTTACAGTTGAACTAATGAGGTTGGCATCTGCAATCCGCACCTATTTTTTGATGCGGTTAAATGTTTAAACTATGAAAAATTCCCAAGTCTTAAACTATGCGAACTAAGTGTAACTCGGCAAAAAAATTGATGGCAATTCGATAATTTTTGCATTTTCCACAACATCCAGGCATAACAAAGCCAACTATTTCCAACAAAATCAGTCTTATAAGCGTTTAAAATCAAATAACTATTAATTTTGTAGCTCAATGATAAAGCTGATGTTAAATTGGAAAATGCTGACTGCCATATTAATCACTATTACTTTAATGGCATTTACAAAACCTACAGGTAATAAATTATGCGAAACTACAGAGAATTTCAGCCCAAATGAAACTGCTATACCAACCTTAGCTGATGATTGGGTAGAAAGTACTTTGGCTAATATGAGCCAGGATGAAAAGATTGCACAATTGATGATGGTGGCGGCTTATAGCACCAAAGGTAAAGCTCACGTTAAAGAAGTGAAAAATTTAGTAGAACGCTACCAATTAGGTGGCTTAATTTTTTTTAAAGGCGAGCCTACCAAACAAGTAGAACAAACTAATTTATACCAATCTGTTGCCGACGTACCTTTGCTAATTGCCATAGATGGAGAATGGGGTTTAAGCATGCGCTTAGACAGTACGGTAGTTTACCCGCGACAGCTAATGCTTGGTGCAGTACAAAATAACCAACTCATTTACGAAATGGGAGCGCAGGTAGCTAAGCAATGCAAGCGTATGGGCATACACGTTAACTTTGCGCCTGTGGTTGATGTAAACAACAACTCTAACAATCCGGTAATAAACGATCGGTCGTTTGGAGAAGATAAATACAATGTGGCAGCAAAAGGTATTTCGTATATGCGTGGCATGCAAGATAATGGCATTATGGCCTGCGCCAAACACTTTCCGGGCCACGGTGATACTGATGTTGATTCGCACCACGATTTACCAATAATAAATCACGACATAAACCGCCTGCGTAGTATCGAATTTTTTCCGTTTCAAGAACTTATACGCAACGGACTACAAAGTACTATGATTGCCCATTTAAACATTCCGGCATTAGATGCCACGCCTAACCAACCTTCTACTTTAAGCAAACCAATTGTTACCGATTTGTTGCGTACCAAAATGGGTTTTGATGGTTTAGTATTTACTGATGCTTTAAATATGAAAGGTGTTACTAAATATTATGCGCCCGGCGAAACCGAAGTAAAAGCTTTTATGGCAGGTAACGATGTTTTGTTGTTTCCTACTGATGTGGCTAAAGCAATTGTTGCTATGCGTTCGGCAATTTCTACCGGTAAAATTAGCGAAGAACGTTTAAACCAAAGTGTAAGAAGAGTTTTAAAAGCAAAAGCCAAATTAGGTTTAAAAAAATTTACATCTTTAAAAACAGAAAATTTAGTAGCAGATTTAAATTTGATTAGCTACGATTTGCTTAACCGTAAATTAGCAGAAGAAGCCATTACCGTTGCAGAAAATAACAAAAGCATAATTCCATTTAAAAATTTGGATAAGCTTAAAATTGCCAGCATAAACATTGGTGATAAGGCGAACAATATATTTCAAAAAACATTGCGCTATTATGCTCCAATTGATAATTATCATTTGAGCAAAAACTCCTCTACCTCCGATCAGCAAAACTTATTAAATGCTTTAAAAAATTACAACTTAGTAATTTTAAGTATACACAATATGAGCCGATATGCACATAAAAATTTTGGCTTAACTGCAAGTACTATTAGTGCGGTTCAACAAATAAGTAAGCAAATAGAAACTGTTTTAGTTGTAAATGGTTCACCATACAGTTTGTCAAAATTTGAAAATCAAAATACGGTATTATGCACTTATGCCGATAATGCTTTAAACCAACAAACTGCCGCTATGATGTTGTTTGGAGCTGTTGGAGCAAAAGGAGCATTGCCTGTTACTGCATCACCACAATTTTATTTTGGAAAAAGTATAAAAACCGAAGGTGGCCTTAGACTAAAATATACTATACCCGAAGAAGTAGGTTTAAACCGTTTTGATTTATTAAAAATTGATGATATTGCCGAAGAAGCCATTCGTACCAAAGCAACGCCTGGCTGTGTGGTATTAATGGCAAAAGATGGAAAAGTAGTTTTTTATAAATCTTATGGACATCATACCTATAAAAAAGACGAACTAGTGCATCCGGCAGATATTTACGATTTAGCTTCTTTAACTAAAGTATGCGCAACCAACCTATCGCTAATGCGCTTAGAAGAAGATAATGTAATTAATACTAATAATGGCATTGGCAATTATTTGAGCAAAGTAAAAAACAGCAATAAAGCATCGTTAAAAATAAAAGATATTTTAATACATGAATCTGGCTTACTTTCGTGGATACCATTTTACTTAAACACACTCAACGAAGATGGTAAATTAACTGATGATTACAGCAGCAACCGTTCAGGGGAATTTAGTATAAAAGTTGCCGACGATATGTATATGAACCGAAATTATATTACCGAAATGTGGGACACCATAAAAAGCTCTGAATTACTAAATAAAGGCAAGTATAGGTACAGCGATTTGGGTTATTACATGTTTAAAGAAATGGTTGAAGAAAAAACCAACATGCCTTTTGAGCAATTTACAAGTCGACAGTTTTACCAACCGCTTGGTTTAAGTACTATGGGTTTTAATCCTAATAGCCGTTTTAAAAAAGAATACATTGTGCCTACCGAAGAAGATGATTATTTTAGAAATCAACTATTGCATGGTTATGTACACGATATGGGTGCAGCAATGCTTGGCGGTGTAAGTGGCCATGCGGGCTTGTTTAGCAATGCCAACGATGTAGCTATTATGTTTCAAATGTTTTTAAATAAAGGCGTTTACGGCGGGCAGCGTTATTTTCAGCCTTATACAATTGAAAAATTTACGGCTCTTCAAAAAGATGATAATCGCCGCGGCCTTGGCTTTGATAAACCCAATTTAGAAGATTTAGAAAACAGCCCTTGCGCCGAAGATGCTACGGTTGATGTTTATGGGCATACTGGTTTTACGGGTACTTGTGCCTGGGCTGATCCGGTGCACAATACTGTTTATGTATTTCTATCTAACCGCGTTCATCCAGATATGGACAACAAAAAATTATATAAAAATGACATTAGAACCAGGATACATCAAGTTTTGTACGATGCATTGGAGAATTCAGGAATGAAATTACCTTAAACAAACTTATCTACAACTATTATTTTAGGTAAAACTTAAAAGCTCGTAACTATTCAGAAGTCAGGCCATTTCATTGTCAGAAGTCAGACATTAGACATAACTTGGGCTAAAAAAGACGTTTTTGAGTTCACTCAGCTAAGCAGTCTGATTTCTGACCTGCACTCAATATTTACAAAAGCTCTATAAATTGTATTTGCGCTTTAATGTTTTAAATGAAAATATGTTTAAAATATCTTCAGTTGAAAACCTTTCTTTATAAGGTAAAATTACTTTAAGCAATAACAATGTTTAGCTGAAATAAAGTAACTATTCAACCTGCAAATTTTAGTTAAACGGATTGCTATACTTATCGTCGGTAATTAATTGCTGATCTGTTAAGGTTTTGAAAAAGGCAATTAATGCATCTCTCTCTTCTTTATTAAAATCAAATTGAACTGGCTGGCCATTACCTGTTGGGGCAGCATCTTCATAAGTATTTCCAACACCACTTTTTAATCTAAAATCTAAATTGCGATGTGGTTCAATTTTTTCGTTATAATGTAGCAACACATCTTCTAAAGTAGCAAAACGGCCATCGTGCATATAAGGTCCTGTTAATTCTAAATTTCTTAAATTAGGTATTTTAAAACGGCCAACATCACTTAAAGAACCAGTTACTTCATACATACCCTTATCTTCATAAACTTTTTCTAAACCAATGTTAGCTTGTGAATCTCCAAAAAAACTTATATCATCAAGAGAGTTTTCTATTAAATCTCCATTATTAAGTATATTTAATTGTTCTATACCTTCTAAAGCATGGCAGCTTTGGCATTGCGCGTTAGTAAATAAATGCAAACCTTCTAATTCTTTAGCAGTAAAGTTGGCAAATTCGTTTTTTACACCTTCATCAAACTTACTATTATAACTGGCAATTGAACGCACAAATTGAGCTAACGCATTTTGTATACGTTCCATTGAAATTGTTTCGTCACCAAAAGCGTTTTCAAATAATTGTGGATAATATTTTGCAGAACCTAACTTTGCTATTAATACTTCTTCTTTATCAATACCCATTTCAATATGGTCGGCAACAGGCATTATCACTTGGTCTTCCAATCTATTTACACGGCTATCCCAAAAAAAGCTTTCTAAAAACTGCATATTAAAAATAGGCATTGAATTTCTTTTGGTTAAATCACCTTTGAAACCAACGCTTTGTGCGGTTACATCGCTAAATGCTTTGCTTTGGTGGTGGCAACTAGCACAACTGGTTGTACCATTTAAAGATAAACGCCCATCATAAAACAACACTCTACCCAAGGTTGCACCGTGGTTTGTAATAGGGTTTGCAATAGGTGTATTGTCAGGTTTGTTTTTAAAAGATTGCGGATAAGTAATTCCTTCGTAATTATCAACTACTTCTGGTAGTTGCAAATTTTGTGCTGTTGGTTGCGGTCGTTCAATAGAACAAGCCGCCCATAAACCAGTAATTAAAGCTATTGCAGATAAAAAAATAAATCTTTTAGTATTCATAATATTCTATAATTTTGATATGAAGATAACGTAAATATTATTAAGTGCGTATAGCTAAAGGAGTTTTTAACAGTTTGCCAAAATTAATAATAGGTTTTTTTAAAAGTTCTAAAATTAAAATATAAAGCTAATGGCGGTGTAATTTTCCAGGTAAAACCATCTCCAATGGTAGCGGCAACTGTTGTTTCTGTTGAAAGACTTAAATATTTATTCATTTGAAATATAACGCCTAAAACCATATCAGCACCAATACCATTACCAAAAATATCATCTGCGCTAAAATTTGGACGGGCATTTACAAAACCATCATATCCGAAATAATAAGACCAATTTTGGTTGATCTTTCTTCTACCCTCACCTCCTAATGAAATGTGAAAGATTTGATTTTCTTGGAAAAAACTATCATCTTCAAAAAACAAACCTAAGCCAAGCCTTAATGCTCGCCTTTTGCCTGCTTTAATCCGTTTGTACATAAAAGCTCTTGATATATTATTAGTGGCTACATCACCTATACTTATAAATTGCTGCAAAAAAGGAGTAGTGTTAACACCGTATTCTCTTATTTTATAAACTGATAAAGTATCAGTTTGCCCGTAGCTACAGCTGCAAAAAAACAGCGCAAAAAATATTACTTGTAAAGTTTTCATTGGGCTAAAATTTTATAGTAAAATTTAAATTGGTTGGCAATTTGGTTGATATTTCAAAATCGTTTCTTGCATTGACCTGATCGGGCACTAAGGGATCACCAAAATTAGTTTTTATTTCAGTAGCTGTGTTTAAGAAATCTATGCTAGCTTCGGTGCTCAAGTATATTTTGGGTGAAATATAGAATGCAAAACCAATAAATGAGCTTATACCCAGTTCAAGCTCTTGAGAACTTATATCTACTTCCTCAAAAGTAATAGATGTGGTTTTAGCATATCGTAGGTTGCCAACTGCATCAACTCCGTAAAGTACCATCCACCTTTTGCTGGCTATTGTGCGTTGTTCATAGCCTACTTTTAAATTACTAATAATGGTGTTAGTTTCTATAAAACCATCATTATCAGATTGGGATAATGAACTATTAAAACCAGCATGAACCCTTAAACCTTTGTTGTAGTTTAAAAATTTAAAATGAAAAATATAAGGACTTATAGAAGTTTCACTATTATTTAAGCCAATAAAATTTTTAACAAACGAAGATGCATTTACACCAATTTCAAAGTATTTTCCTTGGTGCTGTTTTTCATCAATTTGCGAAAGTGCATTAAAATATAAGCTCAATAATATTGCTATTGTAAAAAATGGTTTCATATACAAATGTGCTTTATCATCTTACAAAGTGAAAAAAGGTAATTTTATTGCATTTATATTGAAAAAATATAAAATTAATGCTATTTAATAATATGCCAATTTAGGTTTTAATCAATTTGCAAAATTGCTTAAAATGGTTTGTTTTATAAGATAATTAATGCAAATATAAACAAACAAGCTAATTTTAATTAACCGTTAAAGCGTAAATAAAAAAAGTTTTAGCTTTATTAACTAAACTTTTAGTTGAAGCTGCTAATTTTGTTCTACTTTTGAATTATTAAAATCACTTTTACAATAAAAAATTTATAAAAATGACTTTTACCGGATTACTTTTATTAATTGGTGCAATTGCCTTAGGCGTAACTTTATTAATCAATCTTTTAATTCAAAAACCCGGCTCTACACAAGGTTGGATTTTTTCTTATTTAAGATATTTCTTAGCGGTTTTCTTTTTATTTTCTGGCATTGTAAAGGCTATTGATCCAAAAGGTACAGCTTTTAAAATGCAAGACTATTTTGGTGTTTTTAGCGAATACTTGCCAGCCTTAGATCCTTTGTGGGATTGGAGTTACAGCATGGCTTTGCCTATTTCTTCTTTTATGATTATTTTAGAAATTGTATTAGGCATTACATTATTGTTAGGCATATTACAAAGAACCACACTCCTATTTTATGCAGGTCTGTTAGCCTTTTTTACTTTTTTAACTGGCTTTACTGCGGTAACCAACAAAGTTACCGATTGCGGTTGTTTCGGCGATTTTTTAAAGTTAGCACCAATGCAATCTTTTCAAAAAGATATATTTTTATTGATCATTTTAGCGGCTATCATTTTTATGTATCGTAAACATTTAAAGCCTTTGTTTAATGCAAAAATTGGGTGGGGCTTGCTTGGCATTTTAACCATAATTACTATATGGTTTAATTTTAGAAACATAAACCATTTACCAGTTAAAGATTTTAGAGCTTATGCAGCTGGTACAGATTTACGTAAATGTACCAGTAATGAAGGATTAAATCCGGGTATAAAAGAGATATACTACAATATGGTCAATTCAGCAACGGGTGAACAAAAAGAAATGGAAAGTAAATTGTATATGAGCACCAAAATATGGGAAGATAAAAGCTGGGAAATTGATGGGGAGCCACGTATAGTAATAATTGAAGAGGCAGAACTACCAAAATGCAAAGATTTTAGTATTGAAAATGCTAATGGCGAAGAAATTCAAGATGAAGTTTTGGGCAATACAGATTATAGTTTTTTGATTGGAGCTTATTATTTGGATAAATCCTCTAAAGATGGTTTTAAAGCGGTCAATACTTTAATGAAAGCAGCTAAGCAAAAGGGCATAAACAATATTTATGGTTTAACCGCTTCCTCCATTGACGAAGGAAACCAGTTGGCAGAAGGCGTTTACACTTTTAATAATATTGATGCGATTCCTATCAAAACTATGATACGTTCTAACCCTGGTATTGTGTTACTTAAAGATGGTAAAGTATTAGGTAAGTGGCATTATAATGATGTGCCTGATATTAGTGAGTTGAGTGAGTTTGGAATATAGGTGGCAATGCCTAACTTATTAAATGTTTTGTTTTTTTGTTGATTTATATAGATAAAGACAACTTTAGGCTGATTAACCTAATTTCAATTTGCTAAGATTCCATTTTTAAAAGAATTTAGTGTAAATTTGGTAGATATAAGCTTCATTAATATTAAATAATGGAAAAAGATAAGGCAAAAACAAGTAATATAACTTTACCTAAAGATAGCAAGGAATCTAATGGTGAAAATGGTATTGTTGCTGAGTTAAGTCTTGTCGGGCTTTTTGAAAGTATTATAAACGTTTCTTCTAAAGATGATTTGGACTATATTGGGAAATATGCTCCATTAGAGCAGAAACTAAATGAATTAGGATTTTATAAAATTGAACAAACTAATAATGAAAATAGATCATTTTATCTCGATATAAAAACTACCTATCTTAAAATTCTTGAAATCAACCAAAACTCAATTATTACTAAAGTCCTCATCAACAAAGAAGAAAGGAAATTTCAAAAAAGAAGATTTGACATTGAACCTTTTGAAGAAATGGATTTAAAGATAAATGATATAGTTGAAATTACCATTGAGACCTCTCCTGGTAAACGAATCTTCAAATATACCAAAGTTTCAGATAATACTAAAATAAAACCTCTATTCGAAAAACAAAACCACTTTAAAGATTTAGAAAATTCAGAGCTATTTAAACCGCTACCCATAGAAAATGAAGATAACGTTTAAAAACGTTGGTTTAGGCGATTCTATTATTTTAGAAAGTGCTGACGGACAAATAGGAATTGTTGATTGCAAAAAAAATTGAGAACACCAATCCTACTATTGAATTTATAAAAACATCTAATCCAAAAGAAATTCTATTTGTTGCACTTTCTCATCCGCATTTCGATCATTATTCAGGTATGCTTGAATTATTGAAATTTTTTGAAGACAGTCAGATAAACATTAAATATTTTATACACACTTGTTATGTACATCCTAAATATTTAAAGTGGCATGAAATTGATGATGAACAAAGCCGGTTATTAAGCCAAATTTTTTCAAAAGTAATTGAACTGAAACAATCAAAACTTATCAATTACATTGGATATCCTACCCTAAATTGGCAATTAAAAATAGGTGAAGGATATATTTTGCATTGCATTTCCCCATCTGATACAGAATCCAGAGCATTTACTAAACAGATCAATATGTTTAAAAAAAGCAATGAGCTGAAATGCAGCCAGGCTTCGAATCTGCTGTCTTCCGTTTTTGTTATTTCAAATGCTAAAATCTCAATTTTATTAACTGCCGATGCAGAAAAGCAAACTTTTGAAAGGCTGCATCAAGAAAATAATGACCTTGAATGCTTAAATAATAAATTAGTGCTTGGTCAAATTCCACATCACGGTTCAATTAATAACCATTATTCAAAATTTTGGAAAAAACAGGTTCGTATAGAAGAATGTTTTGCTGTAATTTCTGTCGGTGAAAACAAACAATATAACTTTCCTCATCAAGAGGTAGTTAAAGCTTTCAAATTAATGGACTACACCGTATACGCCACCAATCATATTAATGGTTTAGTTAATTTTGAAACTCCAAAGGAAGATATTGAACTTTCCTTAGCTTTAGATATGGATAGTGAAATTATAGAAGCTTATCAAACAGAAGGCGATCAAAGTTTTTTAATAGCTGAGAAGAATGCGGTTTCTATTTTATAAGGACTGTCTGAAATCTAATAGATAGTTGTATTTATGAAATTTTATCTACCAGATTTAAAAGCATTTGGAATATAAATTTCAATGCCTAACTTACACCCGATTTGTTACAATTTATACTACGTAGATTTTTTACTGGCATACTAAGCCTTTTTGGGGTAGTAGTTTTGGTATTTGTATTATTTATGATACTACCAACAGACCCAGCTCGCATGACTTTAGGCCAACGTGCCGATGTAGCTTCAGTTGAAGCTATACAAAAAGAATTAGGTTTAGATAAACCTAAACACATTCAATTTTTGTATTATTTGAATGATCTAAGTCCAATCTCTTTTCATAAAAATATAGAGGCTAATAAAACGAAATATAACTATACAAAGCTTTTTAGTATTGGTGAAAATTGTGTGGTATTTAAATTGCCATACTTACGCAAATCATACCAAAACAAACGAAACGTAAGTGCTATTTTGTTAGATGCTTTACCCAAAACCATTATTTTGGCAACAGCCGCTATATTTTTGGCAATTATTTTTGGGGTTATGTTTGGCATTATCGCTTCTTTAAAACAATTTTCATTTATTGATAATTCGGTGCTTGTAACTTCAATTTTAGGTATTTCGCTACCAAGTTATTTTTCAGGAATTGTACTGGCCTTAATATTTGGCTATTTATTGGCAGATTATACCGGCCTAAATTATACTGGCGGTTTATGGGTTTTAGATGATTATGGTGACGAACAATTAGTATTGAAAAACTTAATATTACCAGCAATTGCTCTTGGCATAAGGCCAGTTGCTATTATTACCATGCTTACCCGTAGTTCTATGTTAGAGGTACTTTCGCAAGATTATATTAGAACAGCCTATGCAAAAGGCTTGAGTTACTGGACTGTAATTGTAAAACATGGCCTCAGAAATGCACTAAACCCAGTAGTAACAGCAGTTTCTGGTTGGTTTGCAGGTTTATTGGCAGGCGCTTATTTTATAGAAATTATTTTTGATTTTAAGGGCCTTGGCTATGTTACCATTAAAGCCATAGAAACTTTAGACTTTCCAGTTGTAATGGGTTCTGTGTTGTTTGCAGCGGTAATTTTTGTTACAATTAATATTTTGGTAGATGTGTTGTATGGGGTTTTAGATCCAAGAGTTTCATTAAAATAACTATAATACTTTATAAAAACTCAACTATTACAACAAGACTTATTTAATTTTTTATGCAACCTAATATTATTTAGTTGCCCAACTGCAAGGCCAATTCCGCCAAAAATAATGAATATATTACTAAGTAATAAATTTGGTATAAAATGGCTGCCAACTATTGTTATAAATCCTATAACAAAAAAAATTAGCGGTGTTTTTATTTTATGATGCTTATAATCTGCCAACATTAAACCACCACCAAAAAACAATATGCTCGAATAAATAAGCATTTCTAACCAAAAATTTAATTTTATGTAATGCCCAACTACTGGTAGTATTGTAACAAATATTGGCACTATTAGGCAATGAATAGCACATAAACTAGAAAGAAAAACACTAGCCTTTCTTACAGAATTACTTTTAATAGATGTAGAATTATTTTTTATCATTTCTGCAACAGAGTTGCAAAAATAGAACTAATTTTGCAAATAAGAAAATGCGAATTAAGATTTTGTAGTCGGAGGCTCTTTTTTAAACTTATTTTTAATATTATCAAAAAATTGTTTGCGTTTCTCTTTTCTCTTTTCTTTATCTTTAAAATCGTCAAAAAACTCCTGTCTGTTTTCTTTTTTCTCAGTTCTTCGCTTAGTACGCTGTTTCTTGCGTTTCATTTTATCCGAATAAAAAACATATTTAACAGAAAAGTTTGTTGTTAATAAAGCATTCCATTCTTTAGCATTAATGGGGTCAACATTTTTAACCTTATTAATTTCGGGCATAAAATCAGCCGCAACAACTAGTGGAAAAAAGGGCAACCTTAACTCTGCACCAACTATTCCATTTAAACCATATTTAAAATTGTTTATACTTTCGGTAGTACTTAAATCTTTAAAATTAGTATGTGCCCCAGCACCTGCAAAAACATTAAAACCTTTAAATAGAATTTGCTTATGAAACCTAACAGTTGCAGTAACAATGGGTTCTTTATGGCGGCTTTCTGCAATTAAGCCTACGGTAATATTAGGTACAATACGTTGTTGTATAATAATGCCTAATGCATTGCTATTTTCTGAAGTATGATACCTTACGCCTGCTGCAGTAATGTAACCTTGTGCACTAATTGAAAATGTGGCCGTTAAAAAAAATATAAAAGAGGCCCAAAATTTGAAAAACATAAAACTGAAAACGGCACATTACAATTTTTATTTAACGAACACTCATATAATTTTCCATTAAGTTCAAAAAATATTACGTAATTGGAATTTTTTGTAAGAAAAATCGGTTTTAATAAATAGAAGCTAATAACACTTAGCTATTTTTCATTCAATAAAAATTTAAAGCAATGACAAAGTTTATAAAAAAAATGGAAAGCTTATGGAATGACGGACGTTCTGAGTTTTCAAGAGAAGTTTCTCAAAAAGAAAAGGATGCTATTTTTGCAGAGATTGCAAAAAATGAGCAAATAGAAATGTACAACATTTTATAGCAATATTATTCGATTAGATAAAAGGGTTGATTCTTTTGGGTTGACCCTTTTTTTATTCCAATACAAATAATTGAAATGTCGGCATAAATACATTTATAATAAAACGTATTGTTAAAAAATACGAAATAGAAGGCTTGTTAAGATTAAATCTGCGTATATTTGTTTCGCTTTTATAAAGCAATTAATGTATATTCATAAAGAAGGTAATTTTTTTATATCAGCAACTTTTTTCATTCTGTTAATTTTGAATGTTTTAGTTGTGTTTCTATTAGGTTTTGGATCTTTAGTTACAATAATCGTTCATTTCTCAAGTTTAACATTGTTAGGTTTTGTGGTTTATTTTTTTCGTTTACCCGCCTACACAATGGGTACGGTTAATGAAAATAAAATAATATCACCGGCAAGTGGTAAAATAGTTGCTATCGAAACAGTAAATGAAAGTGAATATTTTAATGATAAAAGAATTCAGGTTTCTGTTTTTATGTCGCCAGTTAATGTGCATGTAAATTGGAGTCCAATGAATGGAATAGTAAAATACCTAAAATACCACCCTGGAGACTATTTAGTAGCATGGCATCCAAAATCATCCACCCAAAACGAAAGGTTTACAACTGTAATAGGTAATGAAGGATTTGATATTTTAGTTCGTCAAATTGCAGGAAAAGTAGCCAGGAAAATAGAGAACTATTTAAAAGAAGGAGAATCGGTAATAAAAGGTATGGAACTGGGTTTTATTAAGTTTGGTTCAAGAGTTGATATTTTTTTGCCACTCCACGCTAAAATAGAAGTTAGTTTAAACGAAAAAGTAGATGTTGGCAAAACAATAATTGCTACAATTAATAAATAAATTTAAAATTTTTTAAGTATGAAAAAGTTATTAATAATTTTAGTGGCCTGTGCTACAGTTAGCTTAGGTTACGCACAAGAAAGTTTAAAAGTAGGTGCAAAAAAACAATGTACTGCTGCTCAAAAAGCTTCTTGTACGGCTTCTTCATTAACAAAAACTGCATCTTTAGAGGCAGAAGGTTATGAAGTATCAAAATGCGCAAAGTCAGGTAGTTTAACTGCCTCAAAAACTTGTTCAGCAAGCGGAAAAGTAACAACGGTAGAAACTTGTGGTAAAACAGGTAAAACCGTAAAAACAATTGCAGATAAAGAAGGCAACTTAGTTACCAGAGAAGTAATTAGTGGCGAAGCGGTATCAAAAAATGCAGCTACTACTGATGATAAAGCAAAAGAAGTAAGTGAAGATGGTGCTTCTAACTTTAATGCAGATGATTTAATGTTACAAGGTTATGCTGTAAAATCTTGTGCTTCAAGTGGAAGTACTACAGCTAAAAAAACTTGCGCTGCAAGCGGTAAAGTAACTAAAATTAAAAAATCTGGCGAAGGTGTAGTTACCAAAACTGTAACCGATGCTGATGGTGTTGTTTTATCTACCGAAGTTTTAGAAGAGGCTACAGCAGAAGTTGGATCTCTTTTTAACTTTGCTAACTTAGAAGGTGAAGGTTTCGAAATGAAATCTTGTGCTTCAAGCGGCAGTAAGTATGCAAGCAAAACTTGCGCTACAAGCGGTAAAACTACCGATTACAAAATGTGTGGTACTAGTGGTAAAGTAACCAAAACAGTAAAAGATAAAGAAGGTGCTGTTTTAGCATCCGAAATAGTATCTAATGGAAAAGCCGACAATGTTGAAGCTTTAGAAATGAAGGGTAAAAAGAAAGCGTGTTGCGCCAGCAAATCAGCTAAATCTTGCGGAAGCAAAAAGGTAAGCGGCAAATAATAAACAATAAATTTTTTAAGAAAGCGATAACAAATGTTGTCGCTTTTTTTTTGTCCAAATTACAAAGTATAGGTTAACAAAAAAATAAACTGTAACTTTGGTGATCAAAATTTTAATGACTTACTTTTAAAAATTGTTTTATAACATGAATAAGTTAGATATTGCACTACTTAAAAATATTTGTGAAACACCTGGTACTTCTGGATTCGAAAATGCAATTAGAAACACAATTGTTGATATTGTAAAACCATTAGTTGATGAAGTTACTATTGATGCAATTGGTAATATAATTGCTTTTAAAAAAGGTAAAAGCAACAAAAAGCTAATGATACCAGCCCACATGGATGAAATTGGATTTATAGTAAAACACATTGATAAAGACGGTTTTATTAAAGTAAATCCAATAGGTGGCTTTGACCCTAAAACATTAACTGCCCAAAGAGTTATTATACACGGTAAAAAAAATATAATGGGCGTTTTTGGAAGTAAGCCCATTCATATTATGAACGCCGAAGAACGAAAAAAGCCATTAGAAATAGCTAATTTTTATATAGAAACAGGTTATACTGGCGATAAAATAAAAGAAATGGTTGAAGTTGGCAACCCAATTACTCGTTTCCAGCCATTAATAGAAATGGGCGATTGCATTAACTGTAAATCTTTAGACAACCGCATTTCAGTTTATATTTTAATTGAAATGCTCAAAAATCTTAAAAAACCTGCTTTTGATACTTATGCAGTTTTTACCACACAAGAAGAAGTTGGACTTAGAGGCGCATTTTTAGCAGCGCATAAAATTAATCCAGATTTTTGCATAAACCTTGATACTACTATTGCATTTGATTGCCCGGGCGCAAAGCCAGAAGAATCGATTACCGCATTGGGCAAAGGTACTGCTATAAAATTGATGGATAGTACATTAATTTGCGACTATAGAATGATTGACTTTATGAAAGCTACTGCTACAAAACACAAAATTAACTGGCAACCCGAAATTTTAGATAAAGGCGGTACTGATGGCGGGGCAGTACAACGTTTAGCTATTGATGGAGCTATTTGTGGTGGAATTTCTATACCTACACGCAACATTCATCAGTCGGTAGAAATGGTGCATAAAGAGGACACTTTAAATAGCATACAACTATTGTTAGCTTGCGTAAATGATATGGAAGCCCATAATTGGGATCATTATTAGGGGCTGTTTAAAAAGTCTCGTTTTTTAAGAAAGTATTCGGATAGAGGTATCCGAGAACTTTCTCAAATATTGAATTCATAAGGCATTCAAAAACCTTTTTAAACAGCCCTATAAAATAAATTGTTGGTGAACATCGTAAATACTTACAAATGTAATTGCTAAAATAATGCCTGCTAATATTTTATTCTTCTACTTTAACATACAAGTGTTTCGCAATTTGTTTTGACACAATTAAGTCTTTACTGTCATTTAAAAGAATGTGAATGCTTTCATCAAAACTATATATTTCAATTATTTTCACTTTAGATCCAAGTGTAATGTTTACCCTATCTAAATAATGCAAAAACTCTGAGCTGTGGTCAGAAACGCCCAGCAAAACAGCTTCATCATTATTTTTTAACTCATTTAACTTTTGCGTATTAATATAGTCTATATGCCCTGTTGAATCAGGTATAGGATCACCATGCGGATCAACCTTAGGGTAATCTAAAAAGTGATCTAAACGTTCGGTTAAAGCTTCGCTTTGTACATGTTCTAATTGTTCTGCTAAATAATGTACTTCATCCCAGCTAAAGTTCAACTTTTTTACTAAAAATACTTCCCAAAGCCTATGCCGCCTTACTATTGTTTTGGCAATTTCGTTACCATTGTCTGTAAGTTTTGAGCCCGTATATCTAACATAATCAACGTAACCTTTTGCGGCTAATTTTTTTACCATATCAGTAACAGAAGCAGCAGTAGTTTGTTTAGCATCAGCAATTGCGTTAGTAGAAATATAGCCTTCCTGTTTTTCAGAAAGTTTAAAAATTTCTTTAATGTAATTTTCTTCTGTTTGTGTAAGCACCTTTCAAATATCGTATTAAAAAACTAAAGTTAAAAGCTGTAATAGAATTTAACCAAATTCTAATCGTAACTATTTATTAAAGGTCAGACGTCAGATCGCTTCGCTTTTCAAACGTCAGATAAATTCGCCTAAGTGAGGTCAAAAACGCTATTTTTTGGCCCAAAATTATGTCTTACATCCAGCAATGAAATAGTCTGACTTCTGAATAATTATTTCCAAACTTAATCAATAAACAAAAAAAATGTCGAAGTCTATTAGCCAATCTCACTAATCTCATCCATCAATTTTTTGGTTTCTGGTAGGGGAGCAATTCCATAAGCTGCTTCTAAAACTTTGGTACAAGTATTATAAGTTTTAATAGCTTGCGGGCGATTGCCATTTTTTATATAAGCTTTCATTAAAATACGGTAAGCACTTTCCCAACAATTATCAATAGTTAGCGCATTTTGAGCCAAGCGTATGCTTTCATTGGGGTTATGTTTTAACTCCATTTCTGATAAGCTAACAAAAGTGTTGATTGCCAAAATTTGAATGCGCTCTCGCTCTTCACTCGACCAATCTTCGTAAACACGGTTGGGCAGGTAAATACCTTTATATAGGTCGGTTGCATATTCGTAGGCCTTTTTACTTAATTGTTCCTCTTCATAAAACAGCTTGTTGCCAATTGTGGTAAATTGCTCTAAGGCTTCTACATCAATCCAAATTTTTTCTAAATTTAAGCGGTAAGCAGCACCTTGGCGAACAACAAATTTTGGTTCGCTACGTGCCTTTCTGTTTGGTTCTAATACTTTATTTATGCCGTGTAAAGCCACTTTAAAATCTTTATCGCCAGCTTCTTCTTCCCATAAGCGGTCAATTATTTGTTCTTTATGTAAGGCGTTTCTATGTCGGTTAGACACTAAAAATTGAAACAATTGAATAGTCTTATCTCGCCCCCAGGTTTTGGCTTCAATTTGTACACCATTTAAACTTGCAACAAAACCGCCCAATGTTTGTATGCACAGCAAAGCATTACTTTTGTGTGTTAGCAATTGTTTTAATTGTTGGGCCAATTTTGCCATTTCAATTATTTCTTTTTAGCTATTTTATCCACTTTGGTATGAAGGCTTTTCATTTCAGCTCGTAAAGTTTCAATACTATTAATAAGGCTTTTATAATCATTTTTTGATGCCGTTCGCCAATCATCTATTCCAACTCTTGTAGAAATTTCATCACCTAATACACTAATCTGTTCTTGAATTTGGCTCACTTGTTTTTTTGGATCTTTTAAAGTGTCCAAAATCATTTTGGGGCCAGTTTGAGCTACTTTTTTCCAAACATCAAAACTTTTATAAATTATGCCTTCCCGTTCGCTTTCAGGTTTTCCGGCTGCAACTGCTTCTGTTAATAGTTGTAATTTACTCTGCATAAAAGTTAAGGCATCTTTAAATTCGGTAAAGTTTATTTCTTCATTACCTTGTACGTGCGAAATTTTACCACGCCATTGTACATTGCTTTTTCCATCTTCTTCAAAAAATTGCTGTGTAAAACGTACCATAAACGATGCCGTTTGATCTGTTTTTTTCGCCATTATAATATTTTATTTCGTGAAGATAAGTAATTACTCAAAACTGGTCATTCTTAATCAATGATCAAAATGAAATTCTAAAAAAAAATTATCTACGTTTATAGAGCTCCATTTTTACACCTTTAGCTTCTAATGCTTTTTGCAATACAAACTTCTTACTTCTTAACAAGTTTATATCTTCAACACTAAAATCATTGCAAACATTAGAGTAAATAACATATTCACTTTCTAATAATTTACTTTTATGTAATACTAAATATTTATTTTTATTATCAGTAAAATCTGTGTAATAGGTGCTGTTATACATTGGGAAACTTGCTGTTACTTTACTGTAGTCAATATTTTTTTTGGTAAGATGTGCTATCATTTTTGAGCGCAATTTATAGTAAGGCAAATGCGCTAATGAAGCATCCCAACCTTGGGCAAGTCTATCAGGATAAATCCAAAAATGCCCACTTATTAAACCGGCAAAAACAATTACCAACAAAAAATTGAAATGCTTTTTTTTAAGATAGTTGCTCAAAAAATAAACTGCTGTAATTGAAATTAACAAAAAGCAAACTATAAAATAACGATGTAGAATTGGGTTAGTTCTAACACACAAAACCACGGTTAACAAAATAGCCGGCCAAAAGCACCACCATAACAACACTTTGGCATTTGGTTTAATGGTTTTACGCTTCCATATTAAAATGAACCATATTAAAAAGAACGGGATTTGTAGAAAAAGTCGGCCGAAGTCTAAAAAAATCCAAACAGTATATTTAAAGTTGTTTAGCAATTGTTTAAAGTTGGCCAAGTGATGATGTTCTGCCCAAGATGAACCTTCTCTAACCAAAAAGAAACCCGTTTGTTGAAAATGTAACAATAGCCAAAACATAAAAAAAGCAGCTGGTATTAAATAGGGTAAAATTAATTTTAAATGTATTTTTTGATGTTGATAATAATTAAAAATGAACTGATTAATAAACAGTACAAAAACTAAAATTGCACCTCTAACACTTAGCATTGCCAACATTATGCAAAGTAAAATTAGTAAATATTTTTTATTATGAATAATGCTGTATAAGCCACCCAAAAAAGCCATTACTACAAAAACATCTAACGAAGCCATTGTGCTTTGTGCTAAATAAGTGGGCTCTAAAAAAAGTAAAACTAAGGCAACCCACAAATATTGAGGCGTTAAAAAATAAATAGCAATTTTTAAGTAAAACCAGGCTGCAGCTATTAAAACAGGTAAACACAATAAATGATTTACCCACAGACTTTTACCAAAAAAATGCCAGCCTGCGCTTATATACCAGCTCCATACTGGGCCATAGCCAGTATCAATATTAGCTGGTAACGGGAAAGCAAAAAAACCGTTTTGGAAAAAATGATCGGGTATTTTTGAACTAAATAAAATATTATCGTGAAATAGCGGGAGTTGTGCACTTAAAAAAAATAACAACAAATAAAACAACGCAGATAAAGTAAAGCAAGTATTAAAGCGGTTTATCAATTGAAATTATTTTAAACAAATTTAATGATAATTTTTTTTAAAATTCGTGAATTGTTGCGGTTGCAATTAATATGGTTTAATACATCAATTGAAACTTTTTATTAAATTTTATTTTAAAAATATATTAATTATAGTGATATTTTTTTTTTAAATAGTCAAAATATAGAGGTAAAAACATTATATGAAAATGTATTATAATTTTGTTGTAAATAACAAAATTTTTTGAAATTAGAACAAAAAAAAACCGTGCATAACAGCACGGTTTTATATTAAAAATTAATTTTATCTTATCTTGTAAATTTTAGCGTAATACTTCTGCTAAAAATTAACTGTATTGCACCAAAGTTTACTAACAATAAAGCTAATACAATTAAGCCCCATTGCGACAATGTTGGTATTTCTGCATTTACTGTAAAGTTTGCGCCATCAGCAACACCATCACCATTAACAATAAAAGTGAACGGACCTGTTGGGCCTGGGTTACCGCCTGCATCTGCATAACAATCTGGCAATGGCAGCATTAGCATGGCCGAATAGTTGCCACAGATAAATGGGCCGCCCGGTAAACTGTAATTACCATCCATATCAGTTGTGGTGTTACCAATTATTGTTTCTGAACCATCGGCGTTTATTAATGATATTATAACGGTAATGTTACTCAAATCACAATCAAAAGGTGCAATTATCTGGCCGGCAATATTATCTTCACAAACTGGTGGTTCGCCACAGTTAGCAGGATTCTCAATAGTAATAGTAACTTCATCAATACATTGAATTTGGTTTTCACATTCAACTACTGCATAGTATGTTGTTGTAATACTTGGCGATACTGAAACATCTACATCGGAGGAAATTGTACTTCCATCTGGATCATTTAAATCTGTAATCCAATATATAAAATCGCAAGTGGAAGGTACGGCAACATCTGGTACAAAGGTTGTACAAGCGGCATAAGAACCACCTGTTGTAAATTGACCGTCTGTTAAGGAAGCATCAAAAGCACCTGCAGTTCCATCAATATTCTCAATTCCTGAAGTAGCAGTATCTGTTCCTCCATCAGCTTGGCAATCAATACAATTAATAGTAACTGAGCCGTCAGTACACATTATAATTTGCCCTGTAACCGTTTCGTTCGGTGCAGTACAACAATGTATTACTTGATTAAATTCTGCAACCATACAATTTTGACCATTTACAGTAGCATCAAAATAAGAAACGGTACCACCATCACCTGGGTCTAAATCATCCCAAAATAAAGCGATATAATCATTAGGTGTGTTGGTATTTGAAATTGGATCTTCTCCAAGATCTGTAAAACCTTGACCAAATGTTACATAACCATTTGAACTAATATAGAAATCAGTATAAATGTTTCCCCAAAAATTAAAATTAAAGCCCAATTGAAAAGGGCCTCCAAAATCATCATCAGTTAAAATAACATCGGTTGGTGTTCCATTTGGAGTAGCTGTACAAGCACCAGCTCCACTTGAAGTTACGGTATAAGTTCCTAAAAAACCGCCTGGTATTACTTCTTCAAAAGTAGCTGTTAAATCTGTTGTTTCGCCATCGCAAATGGTAACATCATCTGAAGCAGTAACTGCCAACGGATCGCAGCTACAATCAAAATCTATATCTCTTGTTATTACACAAGAAATGTCATCTAAACCTTCAAAAGTAAGGGAAGCAGTACCATTTGGAAATGGACCTACAGTTACAGTACCGGTTGTGGTAATATTAGGAAATGCGCCAGCATTTACACTATAGCCAGAAGGATTATCACCTATATCATTAATTTGAACATCTACATAAAAATTGTCGGCATCTCCTAATTGACAAGTTGGAGAAAGAGAAAAATCTGGGCCACAACAAGGTTGAAAACCACCAGTCACATTAATGTCAAATGAACAATTACTTCCACCATTTCCATCAATATAAATATAATAGGTGTCGCCAGCTATGGGGTTAGCCAATGTTAAAGAATAGGTATTACCTGTTGTAAAAGTACTTGTACAATCTTCTTCTACATAAGGGCCACCACACGGGCCAGATAAAATATGCGTTTGCATACCTGGACTAAAATTATCACATATACCTTCAACAATGTCAACATTAATTGGTGCGCCATTACCATCTGCAACAAAACTAAACCATACAGTATTTTCTAAAGAACCAATACAACTTGTAAAAGGATCGTTCACATCGGTAAAAGAAGATTCGTTGGTACCATTTATTGGATCCCCACAAAGTGGTATAGCATCAGCACATACATCATTAGTTGGTGGTGGTGGTGGTTCAACCAAACACAAATCAAATTGGCCGGCTGTGTCTTGAAACATTTGTAAAATAACATCAGTACCGCCAGGTAAACCTACTGCCAAATCACCATCAATAAAGGTTGCGCAATACAATTCACCTCCACCACAAGCATCATAAATGGCAGCGTGTGTGCTACCACCAGTACCAAATGGGGCAATAAATTGAATATTACCACTTGCCGGAATAGTAAAAGTATAATAGGCATCGGCAGCTGCACTAGTATCGCAACTTGGTATCAATTCTAAAGTGTTAAACTCGTTGTTTACAGTTATTGTATTGGTTGCGCAATCGGCTAATGCACCAACAGTAATTGGTATGGCATTAGCGCATACATCATTTACTTGTGGTATGGCACAACTTCCATCTTCATTTACAGCACAAGGGTTATAGTTTGTTGCAATTGGGTTGGTACAACCATCGGTTAAAATTGCTGATGCATCGCAACCAACACTTAAAGTTGGGCTGGCAGGTAGCGCAGGCGCACCAGTTGGGCTGTCATCACAATCTCCAATTCCATCATCATCCATATCATTAGAAATATATAAAATACAGCCATCTTGTGTGCCGCAGCCATTAATTGATCCATCTTCGGTAACTGTTACGGTATAAGTAGCGCCGTTCCAGCCATCACCAAAAGTATCACATCCTAAAATTATTAAGTTACCATCTGGCACACAAACTGTTACAATATCGGTTACTAAAAAAGGGCCAGCACCAGATATAAAACCACCAGCAATATAATCCCATTGAATTTCGGTAGGAAAAGCACCACCATCTGTAAATTGAATTGTTACTTCAGTTTCACCAGCCGGGCATTGTGCATAAATTAAAGTATTTGCAAATAAGCCAGCTAAAACTGTAAATATGGTCAGTATTAATTTTTTCATAAAGTAAATTTTTAATGTTTTTTGTTAAATAGGTTTTGTTTTCGAACGCCTTGCTGCGTAAGAATGATTTCGAAATTAGAGATTTCATTTTGTTTTAACAGGCTAACTAAGTCTACCTTTGTTTTGCCTGTAGGTAAATACAAAATGTACGTATTTAATTCTCCTCTAAAATGTAAAATTTGTTCATTCTTCGATAAGAAATTTTGTACAGTTTGATCTACATTTTGAAACCTAATTTGGAAAATACTAACTGCTTCGTTTTGGCCAAGCTTAGCCGTAGTTTCTGATTTAATTTCTTTTTCTTGTGCCATTACTGCAGTTTGTAGGCTCGCAACAAGAAATAAAATAGTAATCAAAAATGATATTTGTTTCTTCATAAATATTAGATTTTTAGTTTAATTTAAATGGCAAGATAGGCAATCATAAAAAGAACTCATAATTTAATTAAGCTCATTTATAATTTATTTTATTAAATTTGGCTATTTATATAGCAAAATCGTTAATTTTTACATCGTTTTTTCTGCTTATAGCTATCATTAAGCCTCATAAATAACTCTTTTTAGGTTTTGTATTTAAAGAAAATAAATTTTATCACTCGTATAAACAGTAGTCTCGCTTTTCGCTCAAATACCGTTTTTCAACCCTACAAGGCTTAGCTGCAAAAACGGCATAACCGCTACAATCGAGTTTAATTTAATGGCAGCAAGGCTCGTAAATAACTTTTCTAAATTTTACACATCAACCGCCAACCTAAAAATAACACTGCGGTAACTGGCCACCGATTTCATTTTCTGAATCGTATCTTTTACATACTGTTTTTCAATTTGTAATTGCTTGCGGTTGGGTATTAACTTCACTAATACATCTCTTAAATAATAATTTCTAATATACGATATGCCAGGAATAGCCGGTCCCATCACACGCTTACCAAAATACATTCTTAATTGCTTACTCACTTCAATAGAAGCATCGTGAAGCAAATTCACATCTTTATGTTTTAACTGTAAATGTAAAATTCTGTAAAACGGAGGATATTCAAAATTTTTGCGTTCTTCAATTTCATATTGGTAAAAGGTATCATAATCATCATTTGCTATCCAATCAAAAACTGGGTTTTCGGGTTGGTAAGTTTGTATATAAACTTTACCTCTTTTATTGCGTCGTCCAGCTCTTCCACTTGCCTGCACCATTAGTTGGTAAGCATTTTCTAAAGCTCTAAAATCAGGAAAATGCAGTAACTGATCAGCATTAACAATGCCCACCATAGTTACCTTATCAAAATCTAAACCTTTAGCTACCATTTGTGTGCCTACTAAAACATCTATTTCTTTGTTTTCGAAAGCGCTAATTAATTTGCTGTGCGCCTCCTTTCGTTTTACGGTATCTAAATCCATCCGAGCCACTTTTATGTTGGGTATAAAAGTTTGCAAATCCTCTTCAATTTTTTCCGTTCCGAAATTTCTAATTTTCAAATCTTCTGAACTGCATTGCGGGCATTGCTTTAACAATCGTATTTTATAATTACATTGATGGCAGATTAGTTCATTTAAAAATTTATGATAAGTTAAACTAACATCGCATTGTACACATTTGGGTACATAAGCACAAACACCACAAACTAATGCAGGCGAAAAACCTCTTCTGTTTTGAAGTAAAATAACTTGTTCGTTGTTGGCTAAAGTTTGTTGAATAGCTTCTAAAAAACTACTGGCAAAATGACTTTGCATTTTGCGCCTTTTCGCAGCATCTTTTAAATCAACAATAATTATTTCTGGCGGCTCAACATTACCAAAACGCTTGTTTAATTCTACTAAGCCGAAGGTGTTTTTTTGCCCAATTGCTTTGTAATAATTTTCTACCGAAGGTGTAGCTGTGCCCAAAACTACTTTAGCTTTGTGCCATGCTGCCAGAGCTATTGCGCAATCACGTGCGTTGTAGCGTGGTGCAGGGTCAATTTGTTTATAGCTGCCATCGTGAGCCTCATCAACTACAATTAATTGCAAATTTTTAAAAGGTAAAAATACTGACGAACGTGCGCCTACTATTACACCAATTTCTCCGTTTTTAACTTCTTTCCAAAGTTCAATACGTTCATTATCATTATATTTACTATGGTAAACACCTGTTTTGCAAGGTAATACGGCTCTTAATCTTCTAATAATTTGAGCCGTTAAAGCAATTTCGGGTAACAAATAAAGTACCTGGCTGCCAGCTTCAATAACGCTTTTCATTAGTTTTAAATACAACTGCGTTTTACCACTTGAGGTAATGCCGTGTAACAAACAAACTCGCTTTTGTTGCAATTGAGCTATTAAACTATTGTACGCATTTTGCTGATGTTCATTTAATTGGTGTTCAATTAATTGTTCGTTGGGGTCAACATCTAATCGGTTAATTTGAACTTTTTCAATTTCAAAAATTTGTTTTTCAATTAAGCCGTTTAAAACGGCAGCGTTGCTTTCGCTTTGCTTTAGTAAAAATTGTTTTTTAATTTTTGGCTGAGCAAAATCTTCTCGCCATCTTAAAAAAGATAACAATAAATCTTGCTGTTTTTTAGCTCTGCTTAGTTTTTCAAATACCTCATCTAAATCATCATCACTAATAGCAGGGTTTAAGTTTATGTATTGTTCATACTTCGCTTTGTATTGATATTTCAACTCCTCATCAAGTACAATAATTTGTTTGCTAAGTAAGCTTTTAATTAATCGATAGGCAGATTTTATTTCTAAAATTTCTAATACTTCTTTTACGGTAAGTTGCTTTTGTGTTTCTAAAGCTTCATAAATTAAAAACTCATTATCATTAAGTAAAGAAACATCTACTTCAACATCGGGCTTTAAAATAATTTTAGTTTCTGAACTTAGCTTAAAAGCTGCTGGTAATGCGGCTTGCATTACTTCGCCAGAGGTACACATATAATAGCTGGCTATCCAACTCCAAAATTGCAACTGTATTTTAGTTACAATTGGCTTTTCATCTAATACCGATAAAACTAATTTTGGTACATATTTTAGTTGTAAGTTTTTTTCAATTTTAACCACCAAACCTGCATAAATGCGCTGTTTGCCAAACTGTATTTCAACGCGCTTACCAATTGCTATTTGTTTATGAAATTGTTCTGGCACAAAATAGGTATAGTTTTGCGGTAAAGCCAAAGGCAACATTACTTCTACATACAAATCATCTATTTCAAACAAATTCTAAAAATTTTAGGAGTACGGTGTTTTTACTTTTTCTAAGATGTTCATCAGATCCTCATCAATGTCACTTTCACTTTTAATTGAAATGTAGTGTGTAATTTTATCTGCGCTGTTTTTTCCTTTAGTAAAATTTTGCAAGCGCTTACTTTCAATTTTATAGTCGCGCAATGCCAACCCAATTTTAATTTCCTCTTTTGCCGGGTGAATAGTAACATATTGCTGTTTGGCAACATAACTAATATAGCCCTTGCATACATGCATTTCAGAGTCTGTAAAAGTACTATTCATTTTTGAAGTTAATGCATCAAACAAAGGCCGCATTGCAGCGCTTTTACCACTATACTGTTCGTTAATTAATTTTTCAGGATCACCATATACCAGCTCTCCTTCATTTTTAAATATGGAAGCCATTATACTAGCTTGCCCGTGTTTTAAGCCTTTTTCTTTTAGCCACTTTATTTGTTCTCTATATTTTTCCGGCCCATCTTTAACTAATAATTTTGCCCAAGCTTTGTAATCTTTGCCTGTTTCTTCTTTTATCTGTTTTACCAAAATGGCCTCCATTTCTGCGGGAGAGCTTGCCATAACTTTTTTTTTGATGAAGATAAGGAATTAGTGGGAAATGGTATGGCAATCGCATAAAATCTGATGGCTGATTATGTAATAAAATCTAACATTATTTTTAGAAATGTTATTTTTTTTGGTTCTACTACCATTTTAATGGAAAAAAGGAAAAGGTGAACAAACGTCATAGCGGAATTTTATGGAGAGCAACGGAATAAAATATCCGCTATCTCTCCCAAAAAAATAGGTGAGATCGCAGATAAAATCTCCGTTTCTCTCCGATTTTTCTGCGATGACGGTTGGGGTATTTAAAGTATCTTTATGCGTAAGTACTTCTAAGCCTTAAACGCAATGTTTCATTAAATTCGTAGTAGAACCTTTTTTTTGTGGTTTAATACGACTTAGCGCAATTTAAAAATTAGCCCCGTTTTCTATGGTTTATCCAAGCATTATTTAGTTTTTTTTTGATTTATAACTTGTTTTTTTGACATTTAGCTATAGCTGCGCCATCCTCGTCACAACAACAAGGTGTT
>Ga0209831_1000094_pt1 | contig 74417 bp, 59 predicted proteins | sample Maine_Asex4_meta_FD_187451 | JGI IMG/M metagenome (GOLD analysis project Ga0209831, IMG submission 187451) | Marine algal microbial communities from Maine, USA - Maine_Asex4_metaG (SPAdes) (version 2) | ecosystem: Host-associated > Algae > Red algae > Unclassified | place: Maine, USA | collected... | reverse complement strand
ACCGCTAAGAGTTGTCGGTGATGCAGGCAAGGTAACTGGTGTCGAGTTCGCGTACATGAACGACGAGGCAGGTTCCTACGAGCCCACGGGAGAGACGCTGATCATTCCTTGCGAGAGAGTGCTGACCGCTATCGGTCAACGATTTGCCGATGACAGTGGCTGTGATGTGATCACGATTGATGCTGGCAAGATTAGTGTTGACGAGCATCGGCGTACATCCGATTCACTCATCTGGGCAGGTGGTGATTGTGCCAGTGGCGGAGAAGATCTAACGGTTGCGGCCGTGCAGGACGGCAAGCTTGCCGCCGAATCCATTCACACAGTGTTGCGGGGTTAAGCGCATGGCCGATCTTAGCAGTGAGTTCCTTGGAATCAAGTCACCCAACCCGTTCTGGTTGGCCTCAGCACCGCCAACCGATAAAGAATACAACGTGGTCCGCGCCTTCGAAGCAGGTTGGGGCGGGGTTGTCTGGAAGACATTGGGTGAAGACCCGAATGTGGTGAACGTTAATGGCCCGCGTTATGGCGCGTTGTATTCGAAAGACAGAACGCTGATAGGCTTGAACAATATAGAGTTGATTACTGACAGACCGCTGCAGACTAATCTGGAAGAGATCAAGCGTGTGAAACGAGACTGGCCTGATCGCGCCATGATCGTCTCGCTGATGGTGCCGTGTGAAGAGAAAAGCTGGAAAGACATACTAAACAAGGTCGAAGATACTGGCGCCGATGGCGTTGAGTTGAATTTCGGTTGTCCGCACGGTATGTCGGAGCGTGGCATGGGCTCGGCTGTTGGACAAGTACCCGAATATATCCAGATGGTGGCTGAGTGGTGCAAGCTGCACACAAAATTGCCGGTAATTGTGAAGCTGACACCAAACATCACTGACATCAGAGGTCCGGCAAGGGCGGCCAATGCGGGTGGTGCCGATGCGGTGTCTCTGATCAATACCGTCAGTTCCATCATCGGTGTGAATCTGGACACCATGTCGCCAGAACCTTCCATCGATGGATGGGGGTCACACGGTGGCTATTGTGGCCCGGCAGTGAAGCCGATAGCGTTGAACATGGTGGCTGAGATTGCGCGTGATCCGGAAACGGCAAAACTACCAATCTCAGGCATAGGCGGTGTTACCACCTGGCGCGATGCAGCAGAATTTCTGGCGTTAGGCGCGAGCAACGTGCAAGTGTGCACGGCAGCGATGACCTACGGATTTCGCATTATAGAAGAGCTCACGCAAGGGCTATCCGACTGGATGGATGAGAGCGGTTACCAGAACGTGAGTGAGATCGTGGGACGTGCCACACCGAATGTCAAAGACTGGCAGAACCTGAATCTCAATTACATCAGCAAGGCGGTGATTGATCAGGACTTGTGTATCGAGTGTGGTCGCTGCCATGTAGTTTGCGAAGATACGTCTCACCAGGCTATTACCTCCATGGTGGATGGCAAGCGTAAATTCGAGGTGATAGACGAGGAATGTGTAGGCTGTAATCTGTGCGTCAGTGTTTGCCCGGTTGAGCATTGCATCAGTATGGTAGAGCTGACGGAAGGCGTTGATACTCGAACCAACAAGCCGATATCGTCAGACTATGCGAACTGGACAACTCACCCCAATAATCCGTCTGCCCAGCGCTGATACTTCTGTTCAAGCGTCAGGCTTGCCATGGCAGGGCTTGTCGAGGGTAGCGCAGTGATACGGATGGAGGGATTCTTTTTGATGAGTCCTTCATCGCGTTCACCGTCTGTTTGACCTGCAGCAAGCCTCGCTTCGGGTAGAGTATTTCTGATATGCCTATTGAACAGTGTTTCAGCGGTGCGTCCGTTGCAAACGATACAGCTTAGCTCTGGATGCTTGTGTACCAGACTTGCAATATCGTTAGGTATTTCGCTGGCGCGAACAATCTTGCTGTCCAGGCTTCCGGGCCGTTCACAGCTCGACAGTACATCCCAGAGTGCGTAACCCGCGTTAGTTAGCAGTTTGCAGCGTTCGTCGTAACTCAGGGTCTGGTGGGTGGCGAGCGTTGGCGAGTTGCAGCTGATCAGCGCATGCATGATGGGCCAAAGCGCGTTGCGTGGGTGCGCGTAGTATTGCACCGCACCCAGTGAGGCTTGACCCGGCATGGTTCCCAGAATCAGTGTATGGGCAGTAGCACCGATAAGCGGCGGGAATGAATGTGCGGCTAGATCTTTCAAGGGAATGGTTACCTATCCGGTGGCGGGCGGATCACGGCTGCAGCCCGCGCGTCAGGATAAGCTTCAGTGTCTGTTCTGCATCGGCGTACATTTTGTCGTCGACGGCGCCTGTCAAAGCCTTTATCTGAGTGTCGAAATCGGCGTAGTGCTGAGTGACAGACCAGATCATGAAAATTAGATGCAGTGGTGCAACTTGCGCTAATTTGCCAGCGTCGATCCAGCTCTGGATGATCTGACACTTGTTCGATACCAGCGCACGTAGCTCCGTTTCCAGGAACGGTTTGATGATAGGGCCACCCTGCAGAATCTCATTGGCAAACAGTCTCGAGGCCTGCGGAGCTTCACGAGACAGCTGAAGTTTTCGCTGGGCGTATTTCCACAATTGCTCGATCGGCTCGCCGTCGGCATCGAGTTCATCCAGTGGATCCAGCCACACAGTGAGTGTGCGTTGCAGAACCGCCGTGTATATTTCCTGTTTACGATTGAAGTAGTACAGTATGTTGGCCTTCGACATACCTGCTGACGCGGCGATCTGGTCTACAGTGGATCCCCGGTAGCCGTTTGCCGAAAATACATCCAGAGCGGCGGCGATAATTCTGGCTTCGTTTTGAGCCTGAATACGTGTACGTTTTCTGGGGGGCTCGAATGTCGTCAAAACGATGCTCGCGATTGTTGACCAAATGGTCAAGATACGATAGCGTGCTCGGAAGTACAAGTGAACGTTAAATAGACAGGAACACACATGATTGAAAATCTGATTGGCGGACAGCGCGTTGCCACCACCAGCGGTCGTTCACAGCCGGTATACAACCCCGCTACCGGTGAGGCAATTGACGAGCTGGGGCTCAGTTCAACCGCCGAAGTGGCAGCAGCCGTTGAAAATGCCGCCGCTGCTTTTCCAGCCTGGGCCGCCACAACGCCACTCAAACGCGCTGCGGTCATGTTCAAGTTCAACGAGCTTCTGATCAAGAACGCCGATGCCGTTGCGCGTGAAATCTCCCGCGAACATGGCAAGACACACGATGATGCGCTGGGTGAAGTACAGCGCGGTCGCGAAGTGGTGGAATTTGTTTGCGGTATTCCGCAAATGCTCAAGGGTGAGTTTTCCCGTAATGTGGGCCCACAAATCGATTCATGGTCCGACCGACAGGCACTGGGTGTCTGTGTCGGTATCACACCGTTCAACTTCCCCGCCATGGTGCCATTGTGGATGTACCCGGTGGCGATTGCCTGCGGTAACACCTTCATACTGAAGCCTTCCGAAAGAGATCCGTCGGCCGTCATGATGATTGCGGATCTGTTGCATGAAGCTGGGTTGCCAGAAGGCGTGCTCAATGTTGTACATGGTGACAAGGAGGCTGTGGATGCTCTGCTGGATCATCCCAAGGTTCAGGCAGTGAGCTTCGTAGGTTCTACCCCTATCGCTGAATATGTTTACAACCGGGGTACGCAAGCTGGCAAGCGTGTGCAGGCGCTTGGGGGTGCGAAGAACCATATGGTCGTCATGCCTGATGCTGACATGAACCAGGCTGTCGATGCGCTCATGGGGGCAGGTTTTGGTTCGGCTGGCGAGCGCTGCATGGCAATCTCCGTTGCGGTACCGGTTGGAGAAGAGACAGCAGACAGACTTGTAGCAGCACTGCGGCCTAGAGTTGAAGCTTTGCGTATTGGTCCTGCTGATGATCCCGATGCCGAGATGGGTCCGGTTATCACAGCAGCTGCCAAAGAGCGCATAACCGGTCTCATCGATTCGGGTGTAGAAGCAGGCGCTGAGCTGGTTGTTGATGGTCGGCAGATTGCTCTGCAAGGCTACGAGAATGGCTACTTCCTCGGTGGCAGTCTGTTCGACAACGTCACTACCGACATGCAGATCTATAAGGAAGAGATATTCGGGCCGGTACTGGCTGTTGTCAGAGCGCCGGATTTTGACCAGGCCGTGAAGATGATCAACGATCACGAATACGGTAACGGCACTGCAATCTTTACGCGCGACGGCGATGCGGCACGCTCTTTCGCAGACAGTATTCAAGTGGGCATGGTAGGTATCAACGTGCCTATTCCGGTGCCGGTTGCCTATCATAGTTTTGGTGGCTGGAAGCGATCGCTGTTCGGTGATCATTCCATCTACGGACCAGAAGGCGTGCACTTCTATACGCGTCTGAAAACCATTACCAGTCGCTGGCCTACAGGTATCAAGGAAGGTGCGGTATTCGATTTTCCAACCTGATTATCGGCCAGATTTTTTAGTAGCACTTGCGGCTGATAGCGAGCACTGTAGCGCTTGACGTAAGCGTTGCAGGCAACATCATCAGTGGCAGTTCAGTCGTTGAACAAACAGCCTGTATATCTGTACCGGGTACGCAGGCTGGTTTTTCCAGAGCTGGACAACATCGCTTAGCGCGTTCAAGGTTTGCGCAAGCATCTGCTAACGACCATTAGAGGCAACACCAATATGGCGATTACCAGCAACATGCGCATCAACAGCGAGCGTCTTTGGGACTCGCTGATGGAAATGGCGAAAATTGGCCCGGGCGTTGCCGGTGGCAACAATCGTCAGACACTGACGGATGAAGACGCTGTAGGCAGAAAACTGTTCCAGCGCTGGTGCGAAGAGGCGGGTATGACGATGGGCCTGGACAAGATGGGCACCATGTTCGCCCGTCGCGAAGGTACCGATCCTGACGCGTTGCCCGTATACGTGGGTAGTCATCTGGATACTCAACCCACGGGTGGCAAGTACGATGGTGTGCTGGGCGTGCTGGGTGGTCTGGAGATTATCAGACAGCTCAACGACATGAACATCAAGACTAAGCATCCTATTGTTGTTGTTAATTTCACGAATGAAGAAGGCACCCGTTTCGCACCTGCCATGGTGGCATCGGGTGTGTTTGCCGGCATGCACACACTAGACTGGGCCTACGACCGAGAAGATGCTGACGGGCTGAAGCTGGGTGATGAGTTGAAGCGTGTCGGTTATCTGGGCAATGAGGAAGTCGGCGCACGTGACATGCACGCCTTTTTCGAACTACACATAGAGCAAGGGCCTATTCTTGAGAGCGAGAAGAAAGATATAGGTGTTGTTACACATGGCCAGGGATTGAAATGGCTGGAGACAACGCTGATCGGCAAGGAGAGTCATACCGGTTCTACACCGATGCCCATGCGGGTCAATGCAGGTTTGGGTATGGCGCGTATCACTCAGATGGTTGACGAGATTGCGTTAAGTCACGCGCCCAATGCCGTTGGAGCTATCGGCAAGTGCGATGTCTATCCGAACTCGCGCAACATCATTCCGGGCAAGGTGGTGTTCACGGTCGATTTCCGACACCCTGAGAAAGAGGTTATCAGCGATATGGAGAACAGATATCGGGTGGGAGCCAAAGCGATAGCAGACAAGATCGGGCTGGAACTATCCATAGAGGAAGTGGGTGGTTTTGATCCTGTTGAATTTGACGCGACGTGCGTGTCGGCGGTAAGAAGCGCTGCCGAACGGCTCGGTTATAGCCACCGTGATCTGGTGTCAGGTGCAGGACACGATGCCTGCTGGATCAATCGAGTAGCGCCAACATCGATGGTGATGTGCCCCTGTGTGGACGGTTTGTCCCACAACGAGGCAGAAGAGATCTCGCCTGACTGGGCGGCAGCAGGTACCAATGTGTTGTTTCATGCCGTGGTAGAGACTGCTGTGATTGTTGATTGATTGAATGCCGCTGCCATCTGTCAGTCGGGTATTGACCTGACGTGTATCGCTTGGTAGTTGAATGATGTACCCGGACAACTCTTAAAGGAGAGCAGCATGAGCAAGGTGATCAAGGGCGGCACAGTGGTAACGGCCGACAGAAGCTACTCAGCCGATGTCAAGATCGACAAAGGCATCATCGTTGAGATTGGTCAGAACCTGTCGGGTGATGAAACTCTCGACGCTACCGGTTGTTTCGTCATGCCCGGTGGAATCGATCCCCATACTCACCTGGAAATGCCTTTTATGGGCACGTATTCCAGCGATGATTTTGAATCAGGAACGCGAGCTGCCTTGTCGGGTGGTACCACAATGGTTGTCGACTTCTGTTTACCTGCACCGGGTCAGTCGCTACTCGAAGCGCGTCAGATGTGGGACAACAAGACCTCGAAAGCATCCTGTGATTATTCATTCCATATGGCCATAACCTGGTGGGACAAGCAGGTGTTTGAAGAGATGGAAGCTGTTGTCGATAGCGGCATCAATACGTTCAAGCACTTCATGGCGTACAAAGGCGCCTTGATGGTTAATGATGAAGAGATGTATTCATCGTTCAAACGCTGCTCTGCATTAGGAGCCATGCCTCTAGTGCATGCTGAAAACGGTGATGTGGTTGCACAGCTACAGGCAAGCCTGATGGCCGACGGCAATAATGGACCCGAAGCACACGCCTACTCGCGACCTCCACAGGTAGAAGGTGAGGCAGTCAACCGGGCCATCATGATCGCTGACATGGCGGGCGTGCCTTTGTACGTTGTGCATGTGTCATGCGAAGAGGCACACGAGGCTATTCGACGATCACGTCAGAACGGTAAGCGCGTGTTTGGTGAACCATTGGTGCAGCACTTGACTCTGGATGAGTCCGAGTATGCACATCCGGACTGGGATCATGCCGCGCGTCGTGTCATGTCACCACCGTTCCGCAGTTCTGTACATCAGGATTCGTTATGGGCGGGTCTGGCTGCCGGCAGTCTTCAGGTAGTTGCTACTGATCATTGTGCGTTTACCAGCGAGCAGAAGCGCATGGGTCTGGGCGACTTTACAAAAATTCCTAATGGTACCGGTGGGCTTGAGGATCGTCTGCCTGTGTTGTGGTCGCGCGGTGTGACCACAGGTCGTTTGACGATGAACGAATTTGTCGCAGTCACCTCAACCAACATCGCCAAGATACTGAATATCTATCCGAAGAAAGGTGCCATTCTAGAGGGTGCTGATGCTGATATCGTGGTGTGGGATCCAGAGCGTAGCAAAACAATCTCCGCAGCCACACAACAGTCCGCTATTGACTACAACGTGTTCGAAGGCTTTGAGTTGACAGGTTTGCCACGCTATACCCTCACGCGCGGCAAACTCGTTGTTACTGAAGACAAGGTAGACACCGAGGAAGGGCACGGAGAGTTTGTTGCACGTAAGGCATTCCCGGCCGTTAACCGTGCGTTGTCACAGTGGAAAGAACTGACAGCGCCACATCCGGTCATGCGCGACCCCTCTAAAATGCCTGCTGGTGTATGAGGCGTTGACTACGGAACAGTCAGACATGTCGCCGGTTATAGAAATTGATCAGTTATCGTTAACCTTTCCTACCAGCGATGGCGACGTGCACGCTTTGAGCGACATCGATCTTGTTATCAATCAAGGTGATTTCGTTTCGTTCATCGGACCATCAGGGTGTGGCAAAACGACGTTGCTCCGAGTCATCGCTGATCTGGAGCAGGCAACCGCTGGTTCCATCAGAGTCAACGGCATGTCGCCCGTGCAAGCACGGTTGTCCAGAGCATACGGCTATGTGTTTCAGGCAGCTTCTCTGTACCCTTGGCGAACGATTGCCAAGAACATAGCGCTGCCGCTTGAGATCATGGGGCTGAGTGCGAAGGAGATGAAGCAACGTGTCGACAAGAATCTGAAACTGGTAAACCTGGCCGGATTCGAGAAGAAATACCCCTGGCAGTTGTCCGGTGGCATGCAGCAACGCGCCTCTATCGCTCGGGCGCTGGCGGTAGAGCCGGACTTGTTGTTAATGGATGAGCCGTTTGGCGCTCTGGATGAAATTGTGCGCGATCATCTCAACGAGCAGCTGCTGAGTCTTTGGGCCAAGACTAGCAAGACTGTGGTGTTCGTTACGCATTCCATACCCGAGGCGGTCTATCTGTCGAACCGAATCGTGGTTATGTCGCCGCGGCCCGGTAGAATTCATGAAATCATCGAAAGCGATCTACCCACAACACGAGATCTGTCAGTGCGGGAAACGCCTGAATTTCTGGCACTGGCAAACCGAGTACGGGATGGTTTGAGGGCAGGCCACAGTTACGATGAAGTGGCATGACGTCCGCAAGCGTTACCGGTAGACGCGGCTCTTCGGTAGTTCCGGTCACTGTTGTTGTCGCTTGTATCATTGTTCTCTGGTACATCTTCACTGTTGTCATGAATCTGGCGTGGGAGAAGAGCGTTGCAGAACGGGCTGGTACATCACCCGACACCATGAGCATGGTGAAGAACACGATGTCTCAGGAGCGTCCTGTGCTGCCTGCGCCACATCAAGTGGTAGAAGAAGTCATCAACACCACGTTCAAGAAGAAGATTACCTCCAAACGCAGTCTGGTGTTTCATGCCGGTATTACCTTGTCCTCTTCCATGCTCGGTTTTGTCATGGGCACCTTGCTGGGTATAGTGCTGGCCATCGCCATTGTCTATAACGAGGCGCTGAATAAAAGTCTGATGCCGTGGATCATTGCCTCACAGACTATCCCCATCCTTGCTATTGCACCGATGATCATCGTGGTACTGAACGCTATCGGTGTTCAAGGGTTACTGCCAAAGGCATTCATATCCATGTACCTGAGTTTTTTCCCTGTGGCTGTCGGGATGGTCAAAGGATTGAATTCGGCTGATCGTAGTCATCTCGATCTGATGCGCACGTACAACGCATCATCGATGCAGACGTTTTTCAAGCTGCGCCTGCCCACCTCGTTACCGTTCTTGTTTACCAGCATGAAGGTGGCGGTAGCGATCTCTCTGGTAGGAGCCATTGTGGCTGAATTGCCTACCGGTGCAGTGGCTGGTCTAGGTGCCCGGTTGCTGGCAGGTTCCTACTACGGGCAGACCATACAGATCTGGTCTGCACTGGTCGTGGCATCGGTACTGGCCGCTGTGCTGGTCGTGATTGTGGATTTACTGGGGCGCTGGGTTAACAGGCGTATGGGGCTTGCCAGAGACACGCAATCTGGCACAGGCGGGCTTTGACAGTGAGCAACCCTACGGCAACGATAAACCCGGCGACACCCGCATCAGTATCGACCACTGAAACCTCCGGCGCTCATCACCACCCCATACAACCGCGCCGGCATCCGTATCGTGTGATGGAGCGTCTGTTGTTGCCTGGCGCAAGTTTCGTGGCGCTGGCCAGCGTGTTGTTTGGTCAGTCGATGATGGTGGGTCTGGGACTGGCAGCAGTGGGTCTGCTTGCATTCTGGTTGCTCACCTATTCGCGTTTGTCAGCGGCACTGGTTACCGGATACGCATCGTCGGCAGCAGCCTGGTTCCTTATCAGGCAAGTGGGTGTCGATGATTCTCCAGGTGCCGGGTTCTGGTTACAAGTGATTGCAGCCTGGGCTATGGCGTGGGCCTGTGTGGAGCAGTTGGCTGCTATCGCCACCTTGTCTCGACTTTATCGCCTGTTGTTGAAAGTGACCATCCCACTACTGTTTGGTCTCTGGCTACTGATTCTGTGGGAGTTGCTGACGCAAGGGCTAAACGTACCGCAAGTACTGTTACCGTCGCCGAGTCTGATTGCCGAACGTTTCAGTACGTCGACCAGCATTCTGTGGGCAGACTTCCAGCAAACGTTTTTAAAGGCTGTACTCATTGGCTATGTGCTGGGTTGTGGTAGCGGTTTTCTGGTGGCCATCCTGATTGATCGTTCACCGTTCCTGCAGCGCGGACTTCTGCCTATCGGTAACCTGGTGTCTGCCTTGCCCATTGTGGGTGTAGCACCGATCATGGTTATGTGGTTTGGATTCGACTGGCCTTCAAAGGCTGCTGTTGTGGTCATCATGACCTTCTTTCCCATGCTGGTGAATACCATCGCCGGCTTGGCAGCAGCTCAACCCATGCAGCACGATCTGATGAAAACCTACGCAGCCGGTTATTGGCAAAGCCTGTTCAAGTTGCGTATTCCTGAAGCGCTTCCATTTATATTCAACGCGCTGAAAATAAACTCCACGCTAGCCATGATAGGGGCCATCGTTGCGGAGTTTTTTGGTACACCAACGGTGGGTATGGGCTTTCGTATTTCCACCGAAGTAGGTCGTATGAACGTCGACATGGTGTGGGCTGAAATTGCCGTTGCTGCGCTGGCAGGTTCATTGTTTTACGGTGCTATTGCACTAACAGAAAGGGTGTTTACCTTTTGGCATCCATCCAACAGAAGCTGAATTGCTTCACATTGCTTAGGAGAATGTTGCATGAAAAAACTGACACGGGGCGCACGCCTCGCCGTAATAGGCTCGTTACTGGGTTGTGCCGTTAGCGCAAATGCCGCCGACGATGTTACGTTGCAATTGAAGTGGGTAACACAGGGCCAGTTCGCCGGCTATTACGTGGCACAGGATAAGGGATTTTATGATGAAGCCGACTTGAACGTTACTATCAAGCCCGGTGGTCCAGACATCGCGCCTCCTCAGGTCATCGCTGGTGGTGGCGCTGATGTCATCGTTGACTGGATGCCTTCGGCTCTGGCCAGTCGTGAGAAAGGTGTGGCGCTGGTCAACATCGCGCAGCCATTTGCCAGCTCCGGCATGATGCTCACCTGCCGAAAAGAGACTGGCATAACATCACCAGAAGATTTTCGCGGACGCACGCTGGGTGTCTGGTTTTTCGGTAACGAATATCCGTTTCTGAGCTGGATGTCTGCACTGGGCATTCCCACCGAAGGGGGTGACGATGGCGTTACAGTTCTCAAGCAGGGTTTCAACGTTGATCCGCTTCTGCAAAAGCAGGCCGATTGTATTTCAACCATGACGTACAACGAGTACTGGCAGGTTATCGATGCCGGTATTCCGGAAGATCAACTCGTTGTTTTCAAGTATGAAGATCAGGGTGTCTCCACCATGGAAGACGGCCTGTATGTGCTGGAAGACAATCTTGCTGATGAGGCATTCGTGGACAAGATGGCGCGTTTTGTTGCAGCGAGCATGAGAGGTTGGGAATACGCCCGTGAGAACCCTGATGAGGCAGCGGACATCGTGCTTGAGAACGACGCCAGTGGTGCGCAAACTGAAAAGCATCAGCAGCGCATGGTGCGAGAAATCAACAAGCTCACTGAAGGTAGTGATGGCTCATTGAACGTGGCTGACTACGAGCGTACGGTTCAGACGTTACTGTCTGGTGGTTCCGATCCTGTCATCAGCAAGGAACCCGAAGGTGCCTGGTCTTCAGTAATCTCTGACAAAGCGCTGACCCTGTAATTTCTAAGCAGTTGCGATGATGAGGCCAAGGGCGTACTTTGTGCGCCCTTAGGCTGCGAATTTCGCAGCGTGTAAATCTGATGGCGCTGCGTAGCATGAAAGACAAGTACGAACCGATCCCCGCGATGCCGATACCCAGTATCGGGCTGGTGGTCGGCATTCTGGTTCTTGGCTCTAGCGTCAGCATCATGTCTACCGACATGTACACGCCCAGCCTGCCAGACCTGGCTACCTGGTTTGACACGACGCCCACCCGTGTAAAACTGACTATCAGCCTCAACATGCTGGCTTTTGGGCTGGCACAACTCGTACACGGCCCCCTGTCGGATCGCTATGGCCGGAAGCCGGTACTCATGGTCTCGCTGTTTGCCGTGGCCATACTCTGTCTGCTCTGCGCGGCGGCTCAAACAATAGATCAGCTGATCGTTGCCCGCGTATTGCTGGGACTGGCGGCGGCTGCCGAGGCGGTGGTGGGACTGGCCATCATCAAGGATCTTTACACTGAGAAAGAACAGGTTAAGGCACTGGCCCTGTTGGGTATGGTGATAGCCATAGCACCCGCAGCAGCGCCCATTGTCGGTGGCTTTGTTCACGTAGCTTTCGGCTGGCAGGCCAATTTCTACATCATCAGTGCGATGGCGCTGGTTGCACTGTTGTGCGTTGGCAGGTTGTTGCCAGAGTCTGCCACGCCAGATCCTACCGCACTCAAGATCGGCAAGGTCATGCGAGGCTATGCCGGGCTGTTGCGCAACTTCGATTTCATGGTCCATACCGCTATTCTTGGTGTCGGACTAGGATTGATATTCGTCTTTGTTACCGGTGCACCGTTTATCCTGATAGACAAGCTGGGCGTTGCTGCAGATGTGTTCGGCTTTTATCAAGCCAGCATTGTGCTGGCATTCTTTCTGGGTAGTGTTTTTGCTGCAAGAGTGGCTGACCACTGGGCGGCAATGACCTTGCTCAGGATCGGTGTCTATCTGATTGTTTTTGGTGCCGCTGCCTTGTCGTCAGTGATCTTTCTTGACCGTGTTACGCCGTTGAGTCTGTGCGGTTGTTACATGATCATGACCTTCGGCATGGGGCCGCTGTTTGCAGTAGCACCGAGCCGGGCATTGCGCTCAATTGATGGACAGGCGGGTACGGCATCGGCCATGCTCAGTGGCATAGAACAGATCACTGCTGCTATGGCTGCTGTGATGATTAGCGTGTTGCATGATGGTACGGCCAAGCCAATGGCACTGGTGAGTATTGTGCTGGGTGTTGCGCTTGTCTTTTTGTTCCTGCAATCAAGGCGTGAAGATGAAAAACGAGGTGCGCTGAATCAGGCACCTCGCTGAACTTTGCTAAACGAGCGGCGAACTTCACCGTTCTAACTGCGTTGGCTATCACCCTCTTTGTCGCCACGACCTTCGCCGCCTCGCTTGCCGTGATCACCTTTGTCACCCCGTTTTCCACGTTCAGAGCCAGCTTCTTCCATGCCGGCGCTTTCTTCATCAGAAACCTCACCGTCCTGGTTAACGTCTAGCTGGAGCTGAACGCTGTCACGACGAGCCTCTTTTGCTGCACGACGTTCGGTACGAGAAAGCTCGCCATCGCCATCAGCATCGAACTCCAGTAGCGCTGCGTCATAACGCTCATCTTTCATGACGCGTCGTTCTGCACGAGATAATTCACCGTTTCCGTCAGTATCGTACTGTGTGAGTGCTGCCTGCTTCTGTGCATCTCTTGCCTGTGAGATCTCTTCTGCGCTGATAACGCCGTCGCCGTCGACATCAACCAATGTCATGGAAGCGGCTAGAGCAGAAAATGACAGAGCTGACCCAACCAGTACCGGAAGGATGCGTTTTGTAAAAGTGTTAGATGTTTTCATGATTGTTCCTGTCTTTCTACTTGATAACTTTTCCGCTAAACCGGCATCAGGCGGGTGTTGCGGTGTGAGTAGGTATCATCGGCTCGCTTTGCACAAGCATTGTGCAAGCAATGCGGAACAATCTCGTTGCTCTTCAGGCGGAGTGAGAGTCGTCGGTTTGATCCAGCATGATTTCAAACTTATAACCAATGCCATAGACCGAATGGATGTAGGTCGTCGTGGTGTCCAGCCGCTCAAGCTTTTGACGTAGTTTCTTCACGTGACTGTCTATGGTGCGGTCGCTAACTATTCTGTTGTCGTCGTACATGCGTCGCATCAACTGTTCTCTGTTAAAAATTTGTCCGGGACGTTCGCACAACACGCTCAGCAGACGCAGCTCCACTGCAGTCAGCGATGTGTGTTTGCCTTTGATGTGCACGCTAGCAGTTGAGCTTTCCAGTCTGAACTGGTCGGCTTCCCACGGCGTGTGTAACCCTACACCCGGTGGTACATCGCCCCGTTGGTCAGGTTGACTGCTACCTGCTAATTCGCCCGATGTTGGCGTGATGACTCGCCTCAGTACCGCCTTGACTCGTGCGACCACTTCGCGTGGGCTAAACGGTTTGCAGATGTAATCGTCAGCGCCCAGCTCCAGCCCCAGCAACCGGTCGATCTCTTCTACACGCGCCGTCATCATGATGATGGGCAGATTGCTGACCTTGCGCAGCTCACGACAGATACTCATGCCATCAAGTCCGGGCAACATCAAGTCAAGCAATACAAGGTCCGGTGGATCTGCCAGTATTTGTCGCAGCGCATCATTCCCATCACTGTGAACGATTGTGGTGAATCCGTCGCGTTGCAGATATTCCTGAAGCAGGATAGCTAGTTTGGGTTCGTCCTCGACGATAGCAATGTTCATGCTGAGGTTGTATCCATAGTCGTGTGGGCTGTCGGCAACTGCAAGTCGATCTGCAGACCACCCAGCTCAGAGTGCTCAGCAGAGAGGCTACCCTGATGTGCTGTAACGATTTTACGGGCGATGGCCAGACCCAATCCTGCGCCACCCAGGCTACGATTTCTCGATTGCTCTGCCCGGTACAAGGGATCGAATAACCTGGGTAAATCCTGAGTTGAAACACCGGGAGCTGAATCCTGCCAGCGTATGGTCACGTTCTCTGCAGATTGGGATAGTGCTATGACAATACGCCCTCCCGTGTTCGTGTAACGTATGGAATTCTGTAGAAGATTATCCAGTAGCTGTCCAATGCGTTGATGATCACCCAGAACAAGGTAGTGGGCCTCGCTACACTGCAGTTCCACGTCAAGTTCTTTTTCATCACATTGTTTTTTTACAGTAGCTAGTCGCTCTTTAAGCAGGCTGCTCAGATCCATGGGCGCCATCTGGTAGTTCAGTGCACCCAGATCAGACAATGATAAATCGTGCAGATCATCAACCAGCCTGCTTAGACGTCGTGTCTCTGAATGCAGTGACTCAAGCGAGGTTGCATCGAAAGGGCGGATACCGTCTGCAATAGCTTCTACTTCGCCTTGCAGTATGGCCAATGGTGTTCGTAGTTCATGCGAAATTTCTGCGATCCACTTGCGACGTGCCGTACGACTTTGTTCCAGGGTGCTGGCTAGCTGGTTGACATCGCGTGACAGATCACCCAGCTCATCACGGCGTTTGCGTGTGACCCGGTGAGCGTAGTCGCCTCGCCTTATCTCGGCGACAGCCTGACTGACTTGCACTACCGGTTTGACGATACGCGAGGCCAATAGTGCCGCTAGTAGCGCTGATAGCGCCACCATCAACAACGAAGCTATGGCGAAATTTTTCCCCTGCTGCTTGGCAAAGACGCTATCAACCTGACGCGGTAATCTGTCTGCGGTTCGATACCCCAGAAATCCGACGGGGCTTTCGCTTTCGCCGATTGCTATCCAGGCTATTGGCGTATCGCTTTTGAAACGCCCCAGTAGCACCTTTTTGTTGGCATCCGCCAGAATCAGTGGTGGTCTTCGCTCTGGCCGATTGCGCCCGTCCGGTGCTTTACCTGCAGGCGGAGGCTTTTTGCCCGGAGGCGGAGGGGGCTGTTTAGCCAGTTGTAGAGAGTCGCGCCAGGTGTCTTTCGCCATACGTCTCCACAAATCGGGATCATTGGATAGCCAATCCCAGGAACCCTGTATGGCGTAATCCTCGGCAAGATCTGCAGCCATGACCTTTAACACCTCGGTTTGTGACCGATTCAGGTAGTTGACAAAACCGCGGTTGAAATTCCAGCTGTTGAAGGCGAAAAGCGCCGCGATTAGCGTCGCGCTTGCCACCAGCAGAATCACAAACAATTGGTATTTCAGTTTCATGACACCCTGTATACGCAAAATGTAACGCTAAGGCTGCTGCAAGGCCCCGCTTAGTGAGTGAATGCTGAATGTTTGCACAATCCGGTTGATCTGCAGAGTCTGTGGACGCTAACCGATGTTCATGTCCGGTGAGGTAGTACACTCTGAACGAATCTGTCTTAACATTTGTTCACTTGTAACCATGTCATGAAAATGCCAAGTTCGCCACACTTCACTGGAAACACAGGTAACTGACGTCGTGATCCTCTCCAACCTGAATCGCGCCGTTGTCCGCGCTTTGTCTGTTTTTCTAGCCTGCTTTGCTTTGTTACCGGTGAACGTTTTTGCCGATAGCTCGTTGAGCCAGGTACGTGCTCTCATCTATTCGCAAACAGCTGCCGAGATCCAATGGTTTCGGGAAGCTGGTGGACGCATTCAATTGTCCTATAACGACAAGGTGCTGGGGGTTCTGGACTCGGACAGTTTCTATAAGGGCGATCTTGACCCTTCTCAGTCTCATCGATTCGAGGTTCGGTCACTTAACAGCGAGAACGTGCTCTCGGCACCAGTGGTGTTGGCGTTTACCACGAATGATTTCAACCCGCCGACTCGCGAAATAACGGCTCAGGCTGTGGGTGACACAAGCACCTCTGGTGACGCTGAACAGTCAGCTTCCCCCACTGTGTTGACCGATGTGGGCGCACAAATTTATTCGCAGTCGGCGGTAGAACTGTTCTGGCGACGCCTTGCTTCGGCATCGGTACAGATTTCCTATAACGGACAGGACATGGGGCGATTCGATGCATCCAGTTACTATATTGACGGATTGAATGATTCAGTTAATCATCGATTTGGCATTAATGCTCTGGATACCAGCGGAAACCCGGTTGACTCCTACGTACTGGACTTCAGTACAGCTGATTTCTCAGGCTCCGTTCAAGCGGTTTCCGCCGATAGAGTGGCGCAGCAGGGCGGCGTGGATGGCAGCGAAGACGTTGCAACGTCAGACCCCGCACCTGTTGTCATTCCTGCTCCCGAGCCACAACCAACCCCTGCGCCTGAACCTGTCGCTGAGAATGACTCCCAACCGGTAGATTCAGTCCTAATGCCAGTTCGCAATGGAGATTGCGTCGTTCGCTCACTGTCGGATCTTTCCGATTGCGTTGATTCGGCTCAAGGCATCACGCGTATCAACGTGCGAAGCGATCTATCCTGCTCGGGAAGCTCATGCTGCCCAACGGGTAGTGCGCTACTCAGATTCGACGCCACAAATTCACTGACCATAGAAGGCAACGGCTTCCGCTTGCTTCGTCAGAGCGGGCAGCGTCAGTGCAGTTTGCTGGACGTCACCCGTTCGAATTCCTTCACCATCAGGAACTGGCAGCTGGATGATGATTCGCGAGTTGCGCCCTGTGTCGTGAACGACAAGTGCCCCCGCATGATTCACATTCGCAATTCAAGGGATGTGTTGCTAGAGCAGGTTAGTGTTAGCCACGGCAAGTCCTATACAATTTATGTACAACAGGTTAATGGCTTTGGATTCATCAATAGTCGTTTGCAGAATTCAGGCGTTCTGGGTCTCTATGTGGGTCATAGTGGCAAGGCATCAACCAACGTTCGTATCGAGAATTCCACGTTCCTGGATAACCAGACTAACGCTGTCGCACTACTCGGTGTGACGGGTAACTCGGTTGGCACCAACACCATCAGCAACAACGTCTTCAAGCGCAATCACTGGCGTGGCCAGTGGCCCGTTGCACCTCGCTACGGTTCTGGTTTTACCGGAGGAGGGCAGGTGTATATAGCCGAGGCATCCGGGGTAACCATGCGTGGCAATACCATCTCGGACGGCTATTGCGAAAACTGTTTTGTTCAGCAGACTTACGGGTCAGGCGTCAGTGGTATTGAGATAGCAAAGCCGGGCGAGAATAGTGTTAGAAACTTGTTGATTACGGGCAATACGATACAGAACCACGACGCCTGGGGCATATTTGTCAATCAGGGCAGTGCGGTGGATGGTTCGGTCGTTATTTCCAATAACCGGTTGTTGCAAAACACGGTGGCTCTGAAGGTGAGTGGCGCGAACGTGTCTGGCAATACCATTCAGGGGCGCTGACGCATCTTTTAACCCTCCCTGTCATTAGCGTTGCCCGCAACGTGCTCCATGGTCCAGATGGCAAGCGCCCCCAGAATTATCAGTGCCACGGCAATCCAGGTATCTGCACGTTGCAGCTCTGGCAGAAACCACTGATAACTGGTAACCACTTCACGTGGTGGCTTGCCTACTCGTTCTACTGTTCGTGTGATGGCTTCCTTCCATGGCCAGATAACCACCAGAGAGCCTACGACGAAGCCTGTCATCAGGGCAAGAGTCTGGTCTGCGTAGCGCTTGAAGACCCATGAGATGACATGAGAGAAGGCAATCAGGCCAAATGCACAACCGGCTGCCAGTGGCAGGAGTACGCCCAGAGACACAGAGCTTATTGCGCCGAGCACCAGGGCGTAGTTACCCATCAGGATCAGCACGAACGAACCTGAGAGCCCGGGCAGGATCATGCTGCTGATTGCCAACACTCCACACAGGAATATATAGAGCATGTTGTCGTTTTCTGAAGCGGGTGCAAGTGTCGCGATACCGACCGCTATTGCAGTACCGGCCACCAGCGAAATGAGTGAAGCCGTGTTCCAGTGCTTCACGCCTCTGGCAACGTACAGAATGGACAATAGTATCAGGCCGAAGAAAAATGCCATCGTAAAACGTTCATAGTCAGTCAACAGAAATTCGAAGAGTCGTGCCAGAGTGACGATGCTCAAGGCAACTCCACCGAGCAGGATGCACAGCCACTGACCATCAACATGTTGCCAAAACGCTGAGAACTGTCGATTCAATAACAGTTTTGCTGCGCGAACATCACATTGCTTGATGGCATTGATTAGCCGTTCGTAAATCCCGGTAATCAGTGCGATGGTGCCCCCGGATACACCCGGTATTACATTGGCGGCGCCCATGGCAAGGCCCTTCAGGAATAGCGAGATTCCACTTGTCATACGGGTGTGTTGTCGTCAAGACTTCGAAGGATCGGAAGCATCCAGGGCTTGTTCTCGGCAATCTCTTCAAACGTCAGTCCGCTGAGTTCGTAAGGCATGACCAGCCAGTCGTCTGTTGTATTGACATGAAAATCCGGTGTGATCGTCGTTCGGTTATGCGCAGGCTTGTACCAGGGCACCGCAACGCGTACATCGTTAGGCATGTTTTTCTTCAGCCGCATCGTCAGTCGCCTGATGACAGCACTGGTGGTTAGTCCCGAGCTGAATACATCATCCACGATCAACAGTGAATCCTCGTGGCTGAGCGTGTCGAGCAGGTACTGGGTTCCGTGAATTCTGATTTCGGTTTCCGGGTTATCGACCATTTGCTGATAGCTTGCCAGCCCTCGGTAAGAGGTGCGGATAGCTATGTGATCGGTCGGAATGCCCAGATACTGAAGGCATTCCTGCACGGCGATGCCAGCGACGCTACCGCCGCGCCATAGCCCCACGATGAAAGTGGGACGGAATCCACTGTTGGCGATGGTGACGCCGAGCCTGTAGGCGTCATGCAGAAGCTCTGTTTCTGTCACGTAGCGCTTGTTGTTTAGGGTAGCCAAGGGGTTATCATGCCGTGACGGAAGTTGGAGGGAGTTTACCTCTATGCCCGAGAATTAGGCAGACTGTCGATAAGGCGCAACATGGATTTTCCCGGTCATGACGTCTGACATTCAATAGAGGATCGTTCGATGCCCGAAAAACTGTATCTGGACGCACAGCAGCTTCTGGAAGACTCATTCGAGCTTGCAGCACGTGTGTATAACAGCGGATTTCGGCCCAGTTTTATCGTGGCCGTCTGGCGTGGCGGTGCACCGATGGGAATCGCCGTGCAAGAGCTGCTGGCCTACCGCGGCATCGACTCAGATCACATATCCGTCAGAGCCGCCTCTTACCACGACATCGACAACCAGGCCGATCAGGTTCAGGTGTACAGCATGAATTATCTTGTGCGCAAGATCAGCGCTGATGATCGATTGCTGATAGTCGATGATGTTTACGACACCGGCAGAAGTGTCGAGGCTATCATAACGACGCTGACTGAAAAAACCCGACGTAACGTACCCGATGATATCCGTGTAGCGGTTCCATACTACAAGCCGAGTCGCAACAAGACAGGACGTGCACCCGATTATTTTCTGCATGAGACCGACCGGTGGCTCAAGTTTCCGCATTCCCTGGAAGGGTTGACCCAGGATGAGGTGCGTCAGCATCGCCCGGAGCTGGCGAAGATACTCGACGGGCATGTCAAACGCGAACGTTAACGTGATCTTGTTTAAATCAGGTGGCTGGAACGCGCATTTCCAAAACGTCATGCTGCAAAAGATGACAATAAAATGACTGCATCACGAAACAGTTTGTCCACTTGCCGTTAAATTATTTATCGCGTTAAGATGCACTATTGCCTCGACAAGATAATCTCCCTTGCCCACTTCTCATGAACCAGCACGACTCGGAAATCTAGCGCTTTGCGGATCTTCAACATGAGTGCCGGCAACGGTAAAGTGCAAACTGCCGACATAGTCGACATGGCCGGGTACCTCAACAGACCAACTCGTAAGCGCATCGCGACAACAGCCGAGAATCGCGATAACGCCTCATTGCTGTCTATACGTAATAGCCTCGCCTATCAGGCAACGCTGGGGATAGATGATCTCGACGTGCTTGCTGACCACCTGACAAGACAGCAGCTGGACCATCTCGACGCCTCTGTGCGTTGCCTACTCGACACAGAATTCGGACATTTACGGGTACATCGGCATCGGCGTGCATTTGCCGTAGGTCATCATTGTCTCGACAGCCTGATCGCTGGTCTGCTGCGAGTGCAGTTCCACTCGCGCGAAATAGACTTGCCGGCAAATCTGCCTGTTGTCGACCCCGCTTCTGTGGACGGTAGTAGTACCCTGGTGTCATGGGGCGTTGGAGGTTCGCTTGCAGAGGCTGATAACGAACGCCGACGACGCAGAAGGCTGACGCAATCCTGAACAGCGGGCATCTGAATTGGCATCAACGTAGCCAGCTCCCGTGGTGCGCTCAGTCAGGACCCGGTCCACATCACGGGTGTGCAAGCGCTTCACTCGAACACTACAGTAGCCCTAACAGGTCACCGATAAGGTACAGCACGCTGAGTACGATCAAGCCGAGGCTCCACGCTTTCATCCACATGATGTTGCCATGGCGGCCTGCGATGTACAGACAGGTGCCGATAACAATAGACATCACCATGGTTAGCGTGAGCATATTGTGCATCGATTCCCCGTAAGGAATATCAGGATTAGGCGGAGCGCCGTCCAGATAGCGCATTGACTAACTAGCTCCTGTATCTGCATTGGCCAGCAGACAGCTGGCAACCCAACGATGGAAATGCACGGTAGGTTCATCCATCGCCGGCGCGAACGCGCCACCGGTATACCCGGGCGAAGCCCGCCCCTTCTGCATACGCTCCACCGCAAAGATATCTTCAGAAAACACGTTGTTCCAGCTCTCCAGCACTTGTTTGTGATGAGATGAGCAGTCGCCCTCAAGAGCTTCTTCACCCACGTAGCTTATACGAACATGCTCGATAGTCTGGTGCTGGTTGATGGGCTGCAGCATCATGAAAAAAAGATGATCAGCGTGCAGGCCGATCAGCGTGTTTGGATACAGCACTGGATAAAGCGCTTTGTTGAGGGATTGCTCGGGCCAGCCTTCTAGTTGTGGAAGTGCCTTCCCGTTAATAATGGTACGTTGATAGTTCAGGCTACCCTGACCAGCACCCTGATCGAAATAGTCCAGAGAGAAATGTTCTGACAAGGGTGAAATACGGTTTAGCTCTGGATGCACCGTTGGCAGATGATAGCTCTCCAGGTAATTCTCTACGGCCAGTTTCCAGTTGGATTCAACCGTTAGCTGACTGCGGCAAGACGCAGGCGCTGATACAAATCGCAGGCGTTGTTCCTCTGTGCACAGTGCGTCGAACTGGCGGGTTAGTGGTTCAATGTAACGATCAAACTCTTCGGCGGTCCCGGACAGATTAATGAACACACAGCCCAGCCAGATTGTTGAGCGCACGGGCTTGAGTCCGTTGGCAGTTTTGTCGAAGTCAGCGTGCTGATGAGTGCCGAAACCACCAATGTGCGGGGTGCCTTTGAGTGTGCCGTCCAGTTGATAGGTCCAGCTGTGGTACGGACAGCGAACCAGGCCGTTAGTGCGACAAGGGGCGTCAGCCAAGTGCAGACCTCGATGACTGCAGACATTGTGGAAAACGCGATACACGTCATCGTTGTCTCGCGTAATGAGTAGCGGTAATCCCATGAAATCGACTGGGTGTATGCACTCTTTTTCGGGAAGGTCATCCGCGAAACCAATACAGGCCCAGGAAGGTGCCATCACCTTGTCACGATCTTCAACGAACGCAGCCTGCGAGGTGTAGCGTTCATTCGGCAAGCCAGTGGCGGTGGCGATAGGCTGATGAATACGTCGATGAATCTCGATAACTGATTCTTTCAACACGGTGTTCTCCTGAAATACTGTTCTGGCGTTACAGCCCCGAAGTATGTCAGCACTGGATAGCTCGGCGGCTGAGGGAAGAGCAGGCGTTCTATACTGGCTGTTGGCGTTCCACAGTTCTGAGCTTCTCATCGCGCGTGCGTTCTGGACGTAAACAGCATTGATGCTGACAAGAATGACGGTTGCCGGAGGGACATCGTCCAGCGCAAACTCGTTGAGCAGAGCCGGATTAACTGAGATTAATGCGCAGCCCTTGATGCGAAGAGCCTCGTCAATCCCGGGAATGAGAAAAACCAGCCCGACCCGGTTATCGTTCAGGATATTGCGCAAGGTATCGATGCGATTGTTGCCGCGGCGATCTGGAATAGCGATGGTATGTCTGTCCATCACCCTGAACGCCTTGCCGGGTGAATCTCCTCGAGGTGAGCAGTCGACGCCGTATTCGCCGACGCTGGACATGACGAAAAACGGTGAGTGTTCCAGCCAGTTGCGCATGGTGTCGGTCAGCGAGTCCCGAACTTTGGCCGTTGACGTCGCCCGCGGTCGCGGGTAGTGCTGAACTAGCTCATCGAGAGATTTTATGGCGTGCGGATCATTCAAGGGTATACAGTTCTGGCGAGGTAGCAGACCTTGTATCAGATACAGGGGTGTCTGGGCAATGATGCCATCCACTGCCATGGCTGATTCGTCGACATGTGCACCGTGTCTGCCGGCACCGTAAAGCAGATTCCTGCGAAGGGTGGGGTGCAAATCCACGCAAAAAAAACCCGCAGACATCGCTCTGGGGCGAAGCGTCTGCGGGTATGGCTGGTTAGCGGTTGAGCGCTGCTCAGCGTTGCTTGACTTGACGCAGAGAACTATAAGCGACGGACCCTTTGCGACAAAGGAACTGGTTCAAAAAACCAGACAGTTGCCAGAATCTGTCAGGTACCCAGATGATTCGAGGTATCCCACGGGGACTGTTCTATGGAATCACGGTAACTACGAATGCCGTCCGCCAGAGCAGCAGCCAGGCGATCCCGATATTCTTCGGTGTTGAGTTTTTCCGCTTCGCTGACATTGCTGATGCAGGTCAGCTCGATCAGAACGCCTGGCGTAAAGCTTCTGGTCAGCACAAACAAGGTTTCCTGCTTAACGCCAGCATTATCGGCATCAGCATTGTCATAACTCACTTCATTGAACACCTTTTGCTGGATGGTTTTAGCTAACCGTTTTGATCCATGCGTGAAAGAGTGATCTTCAGTGTTGTGTAAATGAGTGCGCTGCAGTCCGGCTTCATTGCCGGCCTTGATTCTAGCAGCGCGACTCTCTGCAATATTCTCCGGTCCTGCATAGTAAGACTCAACCAGTGTTACTTCCGTCTGTGGTAGATGATTGAAGTGTAGTGAGATGACCATGTCCGCCTCGCTTCTGCGGATGGAATCCACTCTGTCCTGGCGTGATAAACCATGATCGTGATCGCGAGTCAGCAGTACTTCAAGCTCGCTGAATTCAGACAGAAACAATCGCACTCGCCTGGCAATGTCCAGGGTCAGATCCTTTTCAAGCAGACCGTTATGGGCTTTTGCACCAGGGTCCACACCACCGTGTCCGGGATCCAGCATGATGACAAAGCGGCGCGCCAGCGGTTTTTCTTTGCCGGTCAGATGAGGTTGTTCCAGTTCCTGCCATTCTGGGCGATCAAACCCTGCCGGGTTAAGAAAGCCGGTAATGGCGGGTGAGGCAAAGTGAGTCAATACGTTGACCATCTCAACCGCCACCGGTACTTTGGGTTGGGGCAGTTCCAGTGTAGACGCTTGCGAGCCTGCACCGTACTGAATGAACAGGGCACAGACAGCTGCGCTAATGATACTGCTGCCACCCAATAACTTGATATCCATGCTCTCCAGTCACAAAACCGTCGGAAGTGTGATGAACCAATCAAATTATGTGCCAGAGGTTACTTGTTCATGGCATGAAAACTTGCAAACTGGAGAGAATCGGCTAGCAGGCTGCAGTGTCGCTAACGCTAATCACGCGCTGATCATCTCCTGACACGGAGTACGAGGCTTTGCATGGCACGCCCAACGGGGCCTTGGTGGTCGAACAGCAGGGCATCGGCCATGCCAATGCCATCAGGCTCCCAGTAGCCCGTGCTTTGTGTCCCGAGCCATTCACCCACCGGATCACGGTGCAGGAGGATAGTCAGATCCGTATTCATGAAGGTAACGTCTGCGGGATCTGCATTACGTCCGAAAGCATTGCCGCAATCTGCAAGTGGGCAAATTCTCTGAAAGGGACTGGCTGTTTCATAAGGCAGCAGTGGAACCGTCTTCAACCAAGCGGTGGTGGGCCCTGGTGTGTGGCTCTCACCGTCGGGATAGCGCACTGAGACGCCGTCGCCGTTGAAGGCCGGTTTACCGTGTAGCGTTGTCTCTATGGGAAACCGACCCGGTTTTGCATCTTCAGGGCTGCCCATATCGATATGCTGCGTGGGTATCGCCATGGGTTCTGCAGGGGTCAGATGCATACCCGCCGCGGTGATCACGGTTTTGCCCGTGGCATCGACCAGACTTGCCTCACTCAAACTTACCGTCCGGCCTTGGCGGATGACTCTGGCTTCCACGCTGAAGCCATTGAAGGGCACAGGACGTTGTAAGTTAACGGTAAGTCTGGTCAGTCGCTGATTGGGGAACAGTTGCTCTACGGCGCGTGCCAGCAGAGCTGTGGGTGGGCCCGCATGACAGGCAAATTCATCCCACGGCCCTCTGGAATGACTGGTGGGTTCAAACCAGTAGTCGTCTGTACTGGTGAAAAAGCTGTCGTTCGTCATGAGGGCTGTGTCTAATCAAATTTCATTCGAGCCCCAGTCTCCTGCAAACACCGACTGGATTTTTCTGTCAAAAAAGCGGACGTCAGGTTGCCATAGTCAGTTTCCAGTCAAGACAACACTGCCCTATCAATCGGCATGGGGCAGTTGGTAAACTATCCGGGCTCGCCGCCTCCCATCAATTCCTTAGCTTGAGGGATCCAATTATCACGCTCAATACGACCCGGGAAATTTAAGTGGGTGTTGATGTTCTCAATATTGGCCTGAGTGAATTCAGCTACCTGGCTGAAGTGGTAAATGCCCATATCGTTAAGCTTCTCCTCCAAAACAGGACCGATCCCCAGGATTCTTTTCAGGTCATCAGGTTCCCCGTTCGGTGCATCGAGAAATTTTGGTGCGTCAGTCAATGCAGTTGCAGTTTCGACTCCACCAGTCGCTGCTTTCGCCGCAGCACTCACATTCTTCGATTCTGATTTTGAGGACTTGGATATACTCGCAGAAGAATCAGGAGAGTCCGGTGCAGCGACACCGTTAACCGAAACGATTTCAATCTCGGTGTAATTCTGTCGGTGGCCCATGCGTTTCATGTGATGCTTACGACGTTTGAACTTGATGATCTTTACTTTCTTGGCACGTCCGTGTGAAAGCACTTTGCCACTCACTTTCGCATCACTGACGGTAGGTGTACCGATAGTGACGTCGTCACCATTACCAACCATCAACACCTCTTCAAACGCCACTGTATCGCCTTTGGCTGCAGCCAATGTTTCAACACGCAACGTGTCGCCAGGGCTCACGCGATACTGCTTACCGCCCGTCTTGATAACAGCATACATAAGTATTTCCTCTGATTAACTGCGTTGTCTACCGGCACAGGGAGCATGGGGTTGAAGAGCAAACGTTGCTCGATTCAGCACCAATCGAGCAAATTAACGGAAATAGGGCGCTAAGTCAAACGAGGCTAATTCGTTCTGGCTCAATAACTTGCAGGAGACTTTAACGGCAGTATTTTGCGTCAGGCGCGTAATTTCACTCGTATCAATCAGCGAACATATCTTTCAAAAACGGCGATGTGTGCGATTTTTTCGACATAGCCACTTTCTTCGGTGTGCCTTTAGCAACCACTTTTCCACCTCCGGTACCGCCTTCAGGTCCCATGTCGATCATCCAGTCGGCTTCGGCCATGATATCCAGATTGTGTTCTATGACAATAACGGAATTACCGGCATCGACGAGTCGGTGCAATACGTGAATCAGTTTTTCTACATCGGCCATGTGCAGGCCAACCGTAGGTTCATCCAGTATGTAAAGCGTGTGAGTACTGACAATGCTCTTGCCGGACGAATCCTTGACGGCAGGTTTGGCCTTTGCCAACTCTGACACGAGTTTGATACGTTGTGCCTCACCACCACTGAGTGTGCGGCTTTGCTGGCCGAGTGTCAGGTATCCGAGTCCAACGTCTTGCAGTAGCTTCAGGGCATGATGAATGCTTGAGTGGCTGGAGAAAAACTCCACGCCTTCATCCACGTTCATCATCAATACGTCGCCAATGGACTTATCCTTGTAGCGAACCGATAACGTTTCATGGTTGAAACGCTGGCCGTTACACATCTCACACAGCACTCGTACATCGGGCAGGAAACTCATCTCTATCCGTTGCATGCCTTGCCCGCCGCATTCTTCACAACGCCCGTCGCCAGTGTTGAAGGAGAATCTGCTAGCTTCATAACCCCGTATACGTGCCTCTGTAGTGTCGGCATACAGCCTGCGGATGTTGTCCCAGAAACCGATGTAGGTTGCAGGGCAGGAGCGAGAGGTTTTGCCGATAGGGGTTTGATCAACTTCCAGCAATCTGGAAATACTCTCCCAACCGTCGATGGCTTCGCAGCCCACCAGCTCGTTCAGCTTGCGGGCTCTTTTCTGAGCATTGAGTACGCGCAGGTTGTCATAAACAATGTCTCTGATCAGGGTGCTTTTTCCAGAGCCTGAAACACCGGAAACACACACTAGCTGGTTCAATGGGATATCCACTGAGATTTTTTTCAGGTTATGCAGCGTGGCGTTCTTTACATGCAACTGTTGAGTAGCCTTGCTGCGAGTCGGGTAGAGCGGATGCTTGAGAGGTTGGTCGAGCAGTTTGCCTGTGACGGATTGCTTGTTCTTGCGCACCTGTGCAAGTGTGCCGGTGGCCACGATCTCACCACCACGAACACCCGCTCCCGGGCCAATATCAATAATATGATCGGCACTGCGAATGGTATCTTCATCGTGTTCTACCACCACAATCGTGTTGCCTTTCTTTTGCAGGCTGGACAATGTTTCCAGCAACATGCGGTTGTCTCGTGGGTGCAGGCCAATAGTAGGTTCATCCAGAATGTAGCAAACACCCTGCAGGTTGGAGCCCAGCTGAGCCGCGAGGCGAATACGCTGAGCTTCACCGCCACTGAGTGTGGGGGCAGAACGGTCCAGAGACAAATAGGACAATCCCACCTCCTGCAGAAATGCGAGGCGCGAGTTCAGCTCTTTCAGGCTATCTCGAGCAATAGTCGCATCACGCTCATTCAGTGCCAGGCCATCAAACACTGTGCCGGCTTCAACAATGGACAGAGACGTGTAATCCGCAATGTTCCAGTCTTGAAAGTACACCGCCAGTGATTCCGGTTTGAGGCGTTGCCCAACACACGACGGGCACTCAACCGGATCTTCATCGCTGTTTCGCCAGCCACGCTCTTCGCCAGTTTGTTCTTCATCGAAGCCCGGAATAATCTGGCCGGTGCCAAAACACTCCGTGCACCAACCGTGGCGCGAATTGTAGGAGAACATGCGCGGGTCCAGCTCTGGAAAGCTACGCTGGCAACTGGAGCAGGCACGCTGCGTGGAGAACAACGTCTCGTTCGCGGTGGTGCTGCCAATCTTCACAAGGCCACTTCCAAAATCCACGGAGCGTTGGATCAACGCCTGTAACTCTGCCTCGTGTTTTACATCCACGATCATAGAGGCAACGGGCAAATCAATGGTGTGTTCCTTGAATCGATCCAGCCGTGGCCAGTCATCCGTGGGCAGTGCCTTGCCATCAACACGCAGGGTTGTGAAGCCTTTGTTGAGGGCCCATTTTGCAAGATCGGTGTAGTAGCCCTTGCGATCAACAATCAATGGGGCATGCAGATTCACGGTTTTGCCACGATGTTGCTTGATGATCTGTGCAGTAATGGCATCCACAGACTGCGCTGATATTTCAACCTCACAGTCGGGGCAGTACTGAACCCCGAGTTTGACGAATAACAAGCGCAGGAAGTGGTAAATCTCGGTCATGGTGGCAACGGTACTCTTGCGTCCCCCGCGACTGGTGCGCTGCTCTATCGCAACCGTAGGTGGTATCCCTGTTATCGCGTCTACATCCGGGCGAGAGGCAGGTTGTACGAATTGTCGGGCGTAGGCATTGAGGGATTCAAGATAGCGGCGTTGTCCTTCGTTAAACACGATGTCAAAAGCGAGTGTGCTTTTACCGCTGCCGCTCATGCCGGTGATAACCGTCAACTTATCTCGTGGAATAGAGACATCCACGTTTTTCAGATTGTGCTCCCGCGCGTTATGTACGGTGATCGAGTTGCCCGGATCCTCAATGCTCATCAACGATGCGGCTATTGCTGATGATGTGCTGTCGTAGGCTGTCGTTTCAGATTCTGCAACACTGTCCCTGACCAGTCGGTCGGTGGCTTCGCGATAGTCTCGCAATGAGGCGGCCGTGACACTAGTCTTGTGCGCCATGACCTGGTTAGGTGTGCCTTTGCAAATGACCTTGCCACCTGCATCGCCGCCCGCTGGTCCAAGATCGATAATCCAGTCAGCATTGATGATGACATCGAGGTTGTGTTCTATGACGACCAGAGAGTGGCCCTGTTCAATCAACTGCTCAAATGCACCGAGTAATTTATCGATATCCTCGAAGTGCAGGCCGGTAGTGGGCTCGTCAAAGAGGAACAGCGTGTTGCCTGCAATAGTGCGCTTGGAACGCGTCATGGCGGCCTGCCCAAGATACGCTGCCAGTTTTAGGCGTTGTGCTTCGCCACCGCTGAGGGTTGGCACTGGTTGGCCGAGTTGCAGGTAGCCCAGCCCCACATCCTTTAGCGGTGTTAGAGCGATCAATACCGACTTGTCGTTGGCAAAGAAATCCAACGCACGGTTTACCGTCATGTCCAGTACATCGGCGATGGACTGGCCTTCCGGTTCTGAGGCATTGAATAATTTGATCTCAAGCAGTTCTGGTCGATACCGACGCCCTTGGCACTCTGCGCAGCGTAGGTAGACGTCCGACAGGAATTGCATCTCTACATGTTCAAAACCGTTACCCGAACAAACCGGGCAACGCATCCCTGAGTTGAAACTGAAAGCGCTTGCCTTGTAGCCGCGCTCTTTGGATTCAGGGATTTTCTCGAACAGTTTCCGAATGGCTTCGAACGCGCCTGTATAGCTCACCGGATTGGAGCGTGCGGATTTGCCAATCGGTGACTGGTCCACCAGTATGACGTCGGTGAAGTGCTCGGCGCCGGTGATGGAATCGTGCGCCTCGGGCAAATCGCGTGGCTTGCCTTTGACCGCTGCCAGCGCATTGAACAGGGTGTCCTGTATCAAGGTGGATTTACCGGATCCACTGGGGCCTGTCAGACACACCAGTCTGTTGAGTGGTATTTCCAGCGTGACATTTTTCAGATTGTGCCCACTGGCGCCTTTCAGAACGAGCTTGTCTGTGCTCTTTACAGATCGGCTGGGTGAGGTAAAGCCCAACCGCTTGTCGCCGTTCAGGTATTGCGCGGTCAGTGAATCCTTTTTACGCAGCAATGCCTTGGGTGTGCCATTGAACACAATAGAGCCACCTGCGTTGCCTGGGCCGGGCCCTATATCGATGATTCTGTCGGCAGCCATCATCAGCTGTGGATCATGTTCAACCACGATCAGGGTGTTGCCTGCGTCGCGTAGTCGTTGCAGAACCCTGATTACCCTGTCCATATCCTGAGCGTGCAATCCGATACTCGGCTCATCCAGAACAAACAGCGTATTGACCAGAGAGGTGCCCAATGCTGTGGTCAGATTGATACGTTGAACCTCACCACCGGATAGAGTGCGAGATTGTCGGTCGAGGGTGAGATAACCCAACCCGACATCATTCAGGTAAGCCAGTCTGGAACGCATTTCTTTGACGACCATAGTGGTCGGGTCGTCAACATGCCCTTCGGCAATGGCTTCAACAAATTGCCATGTGCGTTCCAGTGGCAGTTGCATCAGGTCCACAATATTCAGGCCAGGCAGGGTTTTCATGCGACTGGCAGGGATGGCGGAGCCGTGTGGCTTGTGGCGATCCTTCAGTGCGATAACCTGCTCGGCATTCTCCAGTGACCCTACACGCCAGTTCAAAGAGGTAGGCTTGAGGCGTGCACCATGACACTCGGTGCATTCATCATAGCTACGGTACTTGGCCAGCATGACGCGCACATGCATACGGTAGGACTTGCGTTCCAGCCAGTCGAAAAAACCAACTACGCCATACCAGCTTTCCTTGCCGTCACCGCTACCGCCATCACCGTACACCACCCATCGTTGATGAGCGTTGGACATGTCCTCGTAGGGTACGTCCAGTGGTACTTTCTGTTTTTTGGCGCATCGCTCCATTTCGCGCTGACAGATAGATGATTTTTCTGTCTGGAACACTTTGACAGCACCACCCCTGAGTGTTTTTGATACATCAGGTATCGCCAATCGGTAATCAATGCCAATGACGCGACCAAAGCCTTTGCATGTCTCGCAAGCACCAATCGGCGAGTTGAATGAAAAACTGGATGGTGTGGGTTCACGATAGCGGATGCCACAGGACTCACATTGCAGAGCAGTAGAGTAGGTAGTTTGACTGGAAGACTTGCGATCATCATCGAGCGTGTGAACTGTTACCTTTCCTTGTCCATACCGTAGACCGGCTTCGATGGCTTCAACAAAACGCCCACGGTTATCCTCACCGGTTTTCATGCGGTCCTGAATCACATCCAGATGTTTGGCTGTTTGCTTGTAAACGCGTGTGTAGCCCTGGCGAGCCAGCCAGTCTTGTATTTCTTCAGTGGAAAAATTGGTCGGTACCGGCACTTGAAAGGTCACCATTACCCGTACCGGTTCTTCACCATTGAACCATTGTTTGCTGATGTGCTCAGGCGAATCGCGCTTGACGCTCTTGCCGCAACCGCCGCAATAGAGCTCGGCGGTTCTGGCGAAGAGCAGTTTCAGGTGATCGTTGAGTTCGGTCATGGTGCCCACGGTTGATCGCGACGTGCGCACCGGGTTGGTCTGGTCGATGGCGATGGCCGGCGGTATCCCCTCGATACGGTCTACGCGAGGCTTGTCCATGCGATCCAGAAACTGGCGAGCATAGGGAGAGAACGTCTCTACATAGCGACGCTGGCCTTCAGCGTAGATCGTGTCGAAGGCGAGGGTGGATTTACCACTGCCACTGACGCCGGTAATGACGATCAGTTCGCCGTGGGGCAGAGTCAGGTCAAGGTGCTTCAGATTGTTCTGATGCGCATTCTCGATGAGTATGTGCTTGCTCATGTATCAGCCGGTGTGTAACAGTCCCGCATAGTGTACGGGCCTGAGCTGAAGTGGACTATCGGCGAGCCTGATTTCTACAGTGAAGTGCAGGAGAGGAATTCTGGTGAGTGTCATTGAGCAAGCTGTCGAATCGTTTAACCGCGAGGGGTACTACGTTGCCCGATCACTGATATCGGCTGCTGAGGTCAGCGCGCTGGTGAAGCTGATCGATGGTTCTCTATCCCCGGCGCTGGCTCCTGTGGAATTCGAGGCCGATGTGCATTACCCCGGAGCACCAAGCTCTCGTGCGGCCCCTGGTGGTCAGACACCACGCCGGTTACTGCATGCCTATGGTCGTGATGCCTGCTTTCGTGAAGTAGGCTGTCACCAGACGGTGGTGGCCATGCTGCGCGCGCTGATGGGCACTGATGCGATCAGGTTATCGCAGAATCATCACAACTGTGTCATGACCAAGCATCCTGGCTTCAGCAGCGTGACCAGTTGGCACCAGGACGTACGCTACTGGCGTTTTGACCGGCGGGAGCTGGTGAGTACCTGGCTGGCGCTGGGCCCGGAAAACAAGGACAACGGGGGATTGCTGGTTATACCCGGATCGCATACTCTCGATTTCGATCCTGGACAGTTCGATGCGTCTCTGTTTCTGCGAACCGATCTTGATGAGAACCAGGCGTTGCTGGCCAAAGCAATACCGGTTGAGCTGGAGGCTGGCGATATGCTGTTTTTCCACTCACGCACCCTGCATGCCGCCGGGCAGAATGAATCCGGCATCGTCAAACGCTCGCTTGTGTATACCTATCGGGCAGAGGACAATCAGCCTATTCCTGAAACGCGTTCAGCTGCGTATGAGGACATTCCGGTTTCATGAATACTGCAGGCCAGATTTGACAGACTCGTTCAATAGCCCGATCAACGGGCTGACCTTCGCTCCTGAGTGGGCTGGCACCAATATATTCATGGCCTGTCAGGTTGTGCGCGACAACACAGCGAGCCTGTTTACCGCCGAAACCGGATGTCTGGGTGGCATGGCAGACAGACGTCGCAACACCTACTCTACAGGGCGAGTGACTGCGCGTGCTGCTTTGGCAGAAGCCGGGCTTGGCGCAGAATGTCTGCTGCGCGCCGATGATGGTTCCGTAAACTGGCCTGACGGCATTATTGGCAGTGTTACGCACACCGATGACTGGGCGGTAGCGGCGGTGGCGGTACAGGCCATGAGTGAGGCCATGTCCATAGGGGTTGATCTTGAGAAAATCCAGCCATTGGAAGCCGGCGTGCTAAAGCTGGTTGCCAGCACTAGCGAGATTGCCGAGCTGATGGACACTGGCAAGAAGCGCTGGCATGCCACAGCGCTATTCAGTTTCAAGGAAAGCATCTACAAGTGCTTGCGCCCGTCTTACGGCCAATTTTTCAATTTCCACGATGTTGAAATCAGCGGTCTGGCCAGCGGCCGACCGCAGCTACGGTTTGTTAGCGACCCATTGCGCAAGCACTGTGATCCCACTGATCTGGAGCTGCGCATGGCCGTGACATCAGATCACGTTTTTACACTGGTCTGGCGGCGAGATAGCTGAGGCTGCGGCTACCCAGCACACTGGACAGCCCTGTATAGTAGGGTGGTCGGCCAGTGAACGACCCGTTTTCTGCCCGGGCACCCCGGCAATGGCCAATCTGTGCTGCCAGCCTCTCTACCTGACTACAACCGAAGACTTCACATGCAGGACCAATACGATTTTCGCCGCACGGAATCCCACGTTCAGACCGTCTGGAATACCAATGATGCGTTCAAGGTCACTGAAGATCCGGACAAGCCCAAGTACTACTGCCTGTGCATGTTCCCGTATCCGAGTGGCAGCCTGCACATGGGTCACGTGCGCAACTACACCATCGGCGATGTCGTTTCCCGCTACAAGCGCATGCAGGGCTTCAATGTACTCCAGCCGATGGGCTGGGATGCGTTCGGGCTGCCTGCGGAAAATGCAGCTATCAAGAACAACACAGCCCCGGCCAAATGGACTTACGCCAACATCGACGAGATGCGCGAGCAGCTACAAATGCTCGGTATTGCCTACGACTGGTCTCGAGAACTGGCCACCTGTACACCTGAGTACTACCGCTGGGAGCAGTGGTTTTTTACGCAACTGGTGCAAAAGGGCCTGGCTTACAAGAAGATGGCCGTGGTCAACTGGGATCCTGTGGAAGGCACCGTGCTGGCCAATGAGCAGGTTGATGCCAACGGTTGTGGCTGGCGCTCTGGCGCCAAGGTCGAACGCCGGGAAATCCCACAGTGGTTTCTGAAAATCACGCAGTACGCTGAAGAGCTACTGGAAGAGACCGACAAACTGGAAGGCTGGCCTGAGGCTGTGCGCACACAGCAGAAAAACTGGATTGGCCGATCTGAAGGCGTCGAGTTTGAATTTGTGCTGGCAGGTCGAGGAGATGCCGGCAACGATGCCACGGGCGATGGAAAGCCAGATTCTCTAAGGGTATACACCACACGTCCGGATACGGTCGCAGGCGTCACCTACATGGCTGTGGCTGCCGAGCATCCCATTGCTCGCGCCGCAGGCATTAATAACTCGGAAGTGGCTGACTTCATCACCGAGTGCACCAGTACAGGTACCTCGGAAGCTGCCATGGAAGCGATGGAAAAGCGTGGAGTACCGCTGGGCATTGAGGCGATAAATCCGGTGTCCGGCGAGCGCATTCCTGTGTTTGTCGCCAACTTTGTGCTGATCACGTACGGCACGGGCGCTGTCATGGCAGTGCCCGGGCACGATCAGCGTGACTGGGAATTTGCAACCAAGTATGGTCTGCCCATCAAGCAGGTTGTGCAATCAACCGGTGAGCCCGTGGACGTCAGCGAAGCGCCGTTCACCGACAAGCAGCACACCGTAACCATCAATTCCGGTGAGTTCGATGGGCTTGATTACACGGCAGCATTCGATGCCACTGCAGCGCATCTGGTCAAGGTAGCCAAGGGTGAACGCAAGGTGAACTACCGCCTGCGTGACTGGGGTGTTTCGCGTCAGCGCTACTGGGGTTGTCCGATCCCCATTATCTATGACGAAGATGGCAACGTGCATGTGGTGCCTGAAGAAGACTTGCCAGTCTTGCTGCCAGAAGACGTTGCGTTTTCTGGTGTCAAGTCACCGATCAAGGAAGATGCGAACTTCATCAATACCACGGTGCCTGGCACAGACAAGCCTGGTACCCGTGAGACAGACACCTTCGATACTTTTTTTGAATCGAGCTGGTACTACGCGCGCTTCACCTGCCCGGATGCCATGAAGATGCTTGACGAGCGCGCCAACTACTGGTTGCCTGTGGATCAATATATCGGTGGTGTTGAACACGCTGTATTGCACCTGCTTTACGCACGCTTCTTCCACAAGCTGATGCGTGATGTGGGTCTTGTCGTCAGCGATGAACCGTTCTCTCGATTGCTGACGCAAGGCATGGTCGTTGCCGAGTCATTTTACCGAGAATCTGATGGTGGAAAGCCCGCCTACTTCAATCGCAAGGAACTGGATATCAGTTACGACGACAAGGGCCGTATTGCCAGTGCGGTGCTGATCAGTGACGGTCAACCTGTGACGGTGGGTCGCGTTGAGAAGATGTCCAAGTCCAAGAGTAATGGTGTTGATCCATTGGAGATGGTGGAGCGCTATGGTGCGGACACCATGAGATTGTTTTCAATGAGTGACACTCCACCGCATCAGTCACTGGAATGGAAAGAGGGTGGTGTGGAAGGCATGCACCGTTTTCTCAAGCGTGTGTGGCGAGAGGTGAGCGCTATTGATGAATCCTTCATGCAAGCCAGCCTGGATGCCGGTCAGTTGAATGGTTCACAGAAAGACCTGCGCCGCAAGACACACGAAACCATTGCCAAGGTAACGGATGATATAGAGCGTCGCATGACGTTCAATACAGCCATTGCGTCCATGATGGAATTGTTTAACGACATCACACGCTTTGATGATCGCACCGAAGCCGGCAAAGCGGTGGTGTTCGAAGCCTGCAGTGCGCTGGTGCGTCTGTTGAGCCCGTTCGTGCCGCACATAACGCACGAGTTGTGGCAACACCTCGGCTATACCACGGCGTTGATCAATGAAGCCTGGCCCGAAACGGACGAAAGTGCTCTGGCTCGCGATGAGCTTGAACTGGTGGTACAGGTTAATGGCAAGCGACGCTCGTTAGTTACTGTGTCAGCCAGTGCCTCAAAAGAGGACTGTGAGGCTGCTGCCAGAGCCGATGCTGATGTACAGCGTCACACCGACGGGCTCAATGTAGTCAAGGTCATTGTGGTTCCCGGACGGCTGGTTAATATCGTTGCCAAATAAGTGAGCATGCTTCGGCGGGCATTCGATTACACAACCAGTAATCCGTATTTGCTATTGATTCTCGCCCCGTTTCTGTGGGGCGGCAATGCGGTAGCGGGTAGGCTGGCGACGTCAGACTGGCAGCCGTTTACGGTTACCAGTGTTCGCTGGTTGTGTGCAGCGATAGTGCTGTTTCCATTTGCCATGGGTCCGATGAAGCGTGACTGGCCGGTATTGAAGGAAAACTGGCTAGTGCTTTTCTCGTTAGGCGCTTTTGGTATGGCCGCGTTCAATCTGCTGATGTTTCTGGCGTTGAACTACACTACGGCTATCAATGTGAGCATCGAGCAAGCTGCAATGCCTGTGCTGATCATGCTAGCCAATTTTTTCATATTGTCACAACGGGTTCGATGGTTGCAAATTGTTGGTTTATCACTGACAGTATTGGGTGTACTTATCACCACAACGGCCGGCGAGCCCCAGCGATTTTTCTCTGAAGGATTAAACCGCGGCGACGCCATCATGTTGCTGGCTTGTGTTTTTTATGCGGCCTATACATTTGGGCTGCGTTGGCGCCCTAAAATTCACTGGATGAGTTTCATGTGGACAATTGCGGCCAGTGCGTTTGTCATGACGATACCCTTTGCAACGTGGGAGTTGGCACAAGGTTCGTTTGTGATGCCAAGCGCCTCTGGTTGGGCGGTACTGGTTTACATCATCATATTTCCCACCGTCATAAGTCAGCTGGCCTATGCAAGGGGTGTGGAATTGCTGGGTAGCAACAGGGCGGGTCTGTTCCTGAACCTTGTGCCTATATTTGGTTCTCTGCTGGCAGTTTTGATTATCGGGGAAGCTTTTCGCTGGTATCACCTGCTTGGACTGTTGCTTGTGCTGGCCGGTATTGCGTTGGCTGAACGAGCCGCTGACAAAGCACACACATGAGCATTGGATTGATTTCCTGAAGTCTCATGGTGGGTGCGTGTGTTAGCCCTATCCAAGGCTTAGCGTCCTCCTTTGTCAAATGAGATATCCGGTGTTCCCTTGAAGCAACCGAGAACGTACGGGAAGGCTTCAGTGATGTGGTACTGATAGCCTGCCGTGGTCATCTGGCCGTTGCATTCATCCAGATCGCCCAGGCCACTGATGTATTCGTAGTCATCTCGGAAAGTGCCATCGTAAGTGCCACCCGGCTGATTGTTGCCTGATGGGCGGGCACCTGATTTCAAGCGATAGCTGGAGATTACCGCACGTACCGTACCGCTATCGTCGATAAAACTGCCAACAACTGGAAAGCCGTCTGCAGCGAAGCCCACAACCGGGGAGACGGTATTGCCATCGGATGAGAAAAGTGCCTTCGGTTCCCCATGATAGTGATAAGTGCCGTCAGGCTGTGAGTGGGCGTTGTGACTATCTACCAGGAACCCTGCTGCCGGAAACATGGGGTCATAGCGCCAGGGTTGACTGATGTCGTTACAACCGATTCGCCCGTCACCAACCCCGAAGCAGCCTGCTGCCAGTATGTCTACTCTTACCCCGTTGAGCATGATGGCATTGTCGATGGTGAGGGACAGTGCTGTAGTTTCAGCTGCCACAGCCGGCGACACCGGCACAGTAAAGTGATCATCTTGCGCTGATACGGTGTGTGGAAAACTACGGCTGCCATCATTGAAGTCGTGGTTGGGCAGAGCATTTGAACTGAAGGTGCAGTGTTGCCCGTCGGAAGTAATTAGCAGCTCAGCCTGGTGTACCGTATTATTGATGACATCGGTTGCAGTAGCCTGGTATTCATTGACGTAATCTGCACAGCTTGTGGACTGATCTACGAGGATTGCACCGGTAATATCAATCGGCGTGTCAGCGTCTCCGGCGTCCGTATTTTCATCTGTGTTTTGCGGGTCTCGAATATCCTCGCCGAATGCCTCAAGTGCCGCGATTGTTTCACCGTAGGTGGCAGTCTGGTCGATGAGGTTCGTGTTTTCCATAGGATCGAGCTGAAGATCATAGAGTTCTCGAGAGTTATCCGCGAATACCATCAGTTTCATGCGCTCATCTCTGACCGTCCAGCCATTCGCCTGGGTACCGACAAATTCGCTGTAGTTATATTGGCGCGTCCTTGCGTCGTCATTGCTCAACAGGTTCAGAAAACTTTGACCATCCCTGTTCTGTGGTTCAGCGAGACTGGCGGCTTCAGCGAACGTGGGAAAAAAGTCTACCGTATTCACTAATGCTGATTCTCTCTCGCCAATGCGACTGACACCGTGTCCTGCAACGACCATTGGAACTCTTATACCGCCCTCATAGAGTGAGTTCTTGACATGTGTGCGGTTGAACACTGATGTATCAACAACAGCGCGTGGTGTGCCGTTGTCACCCAGATATACAATCAATGTATTGTCAATCGTGGACGCCGGCAGTGTGTCCAGCAGCCGTCCGATTTCAGTATCCATGGCCTCGATTGCAGCCAGATAGTAGGCACGTGGGTTGGCCGTGATATCGGCGGCATCCCCCGACAGAGTCCGTGTGTGTAAATCAGTTGGGGGGAGATGAAATGGCGCGTGTGGGCTGACGTAGGCCAGCCACATGAACCACGGGTCTTGCTGTTGGCCGATCCAGTCAATGGCCAGATCTGTCACCGCCGTCGTGTGATAAACACTTGACTGTGTCGTGATACCGTTGGTGGTGAGTGGCCAGGATGAATAGTCATCCAGAGTACCGGCGATATTTCCAGCGTAGTAATCCACACCTGAATCGTTGGGGTGCGACAACTCGTTCTCAACGTTGCCGCCGGCCAGATGCCATTTGCCGATAACAGCGGTTGAATAGTCGACTTCAGATTCGCCATTGGACAGGTAACGCTGCAGCGTCAGTGTGTTGGAGTCCATTAGAGAAGGTGTTGTTGTGACTCCGCTGTTTATCCCGTGTTGGCCACTGATGATTGAACCTCGGGTAGTGGTACATGAAGGTGTTGCCCAGGCATTGTCAAACACGATACCTCGCTGCGCCAGAGCGTTGATAACTGGCGTGTTGGGAGTGTCCTGACCCAGACCGTATTGAGCAGATGCATCCAGGCCCTGATCGTCCGAGATGATCAGCAGAATATTAGGCCTCGACACCGGCGCTTCAGATTCTGCGGTGCCGCCAGTACCTGCATCAGCAGCGCTGGGCGAGCTTCCACTACACGCGGACAACACGACAAGTGCGGCACTTGATACCAATAGCATCGAATGATTGTGTATGGAGTAACTTGCGTGTTTTTTCATTATCTGTACCGAGTAAAGCGTGGGTAAGATCAGAACCTTACGGAGTGAATGTGCAAGAACCATTTACCGGTACGCATGAATGGCCGTCTCTGACCGGTATGTCATGCAAATTTTTGCAAGACGCTTTGATGTGAGGCCGAAACGGTGCCGGGGGGTGACAGAGTGCTGACGGGAATCAAGCTCATACCGCAGGCTGCTGCGCAACACCTGTGCGTCATTCGATTGTCACAAGGTAGAAATAAACGACTCGCTCATTCACAACGCCTGTGACAATAGGTACTATAAAGTGCCTGCTAACTGGAGGAGAAATCTCAATGAAGGCAAAAACCACACTAACCGCAGCTGTTGTGACGGTCGCGATCAGTTTGCTCACTGGACCCGTTGTAGTCGCACAGGATGCGCTACCTCAGGCGGACAATGCATGGATGACGGGAGCTGACGCCGAATTGCAAAAGCGGTTAGCCATGCAACCGAACACCAATCGCGCTAAGAACGTCGTCATCATGATTGCCGATGGGAATGGCGTGGGTACCAACTACGCCACTCGGCTATTTCACGGTCAGACACTGGGGAATTTTGGTGATGAAAACGTTCTGCCCAAGGAATCTCTGCCACATCTTGCATTGGTAAAAACCTACAACGTCAATGCGCAGACACCAGACTCCGCCGGTACTGCCACAGCGATGCTGGCAGGCGTGAAAACCAAGGCTGGCATGATTGGGGTAGACGAGACGGTGAGCCGCGGTGATTGTTCTACTGTCGAAGCGGGCAAAGTGACTTCCATCAATCAGCTGATGTCAGAAGCCGGTAAATCCACTGCCATCATCACAACAGCACGCCTGACCCATGCCACACCTGCTGCAGGTTATGCCCACGCAGCCGATCGTGACTTTGAAGATGATTCAACGCTTCCGGAAGGTTGCGAGGTGCCGGATATCGCATCGCAGCTGATCAGTGCAATGGAGTCTGGCATGGTCGACATTGCGATGGGTGGTGGACGGCGGCATTTCGTTCCAGATGATGTTGAAGATGAAGACGGAAAAGCGGGTAGGCGTACCGATGGCCGTAACCTGATAGAAGAGGCGAAAGCGCTGGGTGCTCAGTATGTGTTTGATGCCGAGTCGTTTGCAGCTGTTGACTTGAGCAAGGAAGGGCCCGTACTGGGATTGTTTGAGTCGTCGCACATGAAGTACGAAAATGACCGCACAGACGAGCCTTCACTGGCCGAGATGGTGGAAGCGTCCATCACTGCCATGCAAGGCAATGAAAACGGTTTCTTCCTTGAAGTTGAAGCAGGGCGGGTTGATCATGCCAACCACGGTAGTAATCTTCATCGTGCGATGACCGATGGTGTTGCTTTTGCTGAAGCAGTGCAGAAAGTGATAGACATGACCAGCAATGAAGACACGTTGCTGATAGTCACAGCTGACCATGAGCATGCCATCGCGTTTAACGGTTATTGCGGGCGTGGCACACCAATTACAGGTCTGTGCTACGGCATTGATGGTGATGGCATCGCTCACAATGGCGTAGAGCAGCTGGCCGACGATGGTCAGCCGTATACCGTTGTAGGCTATCTCAACGGCGGTGGCAGCATACTAAAGAAAGAAAAGGTAGCTGCGGAGATGATGATAGAAGCAGAGATCGTTTCTGAGGCGGCAGACGATACGACAGGTGAACAGGTAGCGGAAGCCAGTACAGACGCTACTGTGTCCACCAGCGATGCCATTCAGGCTCACGGTGATCGTCTGGTTGAAGATCTGCTTGCCCAGCTGGATGTCACTACAGAAGTGGACGAGGATTCGGGTGAGTCGTCCAGTTATCGCTGGATTGGATCACGTGGCCCACTAACTCAGGAAGAAGCCACAGATCCTGATTATATTCAGCAGGCGATGATTCCACGTGGTTCGGAAACTCATTCGGGTGAAGATGTTGCGGCTTACGCCAGTGGTCCGTTTGCTCATCTGATCAGCGGCACCATTGAGCAGAACTATCTGTTCAATGTAATGCGCTATGCCGCGACCGGTGAGTAGACAGGTAGATTGCAGAGACGATTGCTCGTGTCACGCGTGATGACGAAGGCTTCTCGGCGGCAGTTCCTGATTCGTTCAGGGGCTGTTGCTGTGGGTCTGTTTGCCGGAGGTGCCAATGCAGCCGGCTCTGCACGCATCAAGCTTCGTGATCTGTATAACAAGGACTTGTCGTTTTCAGATTTTGCCCTGGCAGCTGATGGCCAACGCGTGGCGGTGACCGGGTATATGGCTCCGCCATTGAAAGCCCAGTCGCAGTTTTTTGTACTAACCAAACGTCCCATGGCTACGTGCCCTTTCTGTAATGACGGTGATGAGTGGCCGGATGATCTGCTGGCTGTCTATGCCAGGCGCATAGTGGATGTGCAGCCGTTCAATGCGGGTATTATCGCCAGCGGAACGCTGGAGCTGGGGGACTACAAAGATCCTGATACCGGTTTTTTCAGCCGTGTTCGCCTGGTGAATGCCACCTTCAAACGTGATTGACACGCAAACGCCGCAGGCAGCTTTCCAGCTGCGGCAGCTCTCTTTGCTGCGTGATGGTGGATCTGTTCTACTGCATGTTGATGAAGCCGTTTTCCCGGCAAACCAGTTTGTTTGTATTACAGGTCCTTCCGGTGCGGGAAAATCTAGCTTGCTGTTTGCGCTGGCTGGGTTGAATCAGAATTTTGCGGGTACCATCCGGTTTCAAGGTTGTCGCCTAGACGCTTTGTCCACAGCTCAGTTAGCTGGTCTACGGCGTTCATCCATGGGTATCGTGTTCCAGCATTTTCAGTTGTTTGATGAACTCAGTGCCTTTGACAATGCGGCCATGCAGGCGATGTGGGGTGCACGCCTCAGTCGCGATACTATCCGGCAGCATGTTACTGAATTGCTGTCGCGATTACGCATTGAAGATATACAGATAGCTTGCGCAAAACTCTCCGGTGGTGAACGGCAGAGAGTGGCTGTTGCAAGAGCATTGGCGTCGCGTGCAGATGTAATGCTGGCTGACGAGCCTACGGCATGCCTTGATAGGCAAACTGCGAAAGAACTTACCGCTTTATTATTGGACAACACCGTGGGTGTGGGCGGCACTCTCATCGCCTGTACGCATGATCAAGACATGTTGGAGCGGGCTGATGTTGTCTGGACTTTGTCCGATGGTTTGTTGCACAAGTTACGCTAGCATGGTTCATCCATGAACTTGGCCGTAACGAACACCACCGCTAGTGTAGTGTGCAGGCACCAGATCGATGATCGTTGACTGGTGGCTTCAGCTATCTGTCCTGGCTCAGGATTCACTGCTGCTCACGAGCCTGCTCCTGTTGCCAGTGCTGGCGTTGTTTTTCATCCAGTGGCGATACCAGCTTCACCCTGTCGTTATCGGTTTGCTACGTCGCCACAAGCAGGCAGTGATCGCCATGCTTGCCTTGATCAGTGTTGCTACCGCTATTACGATAGTGTTTGCGCTGCAGGAGAGAGCGCTGAAAACAGGATCGGCTCGCGTATCCGACAAGTTTGATCTGATCATCGCCGCTCCGGGTAGTCAGGTGGATGTGTTGCTGGCTGCGGTATATCTGCAACCAACCGCCTTACCTATGTTGAAAGCTGACACGCTTTCCCGATTATCTTCGCATCCTGATGTCAGATTTGCTGCGCCCGTAGCATCTGGAGATCAGATCAACGGCACACCTCTGGTCGGGACGACCAACAGGCTCGTTTCACACCTGCTCGATGTGTCGGAACAGCGGTGGTTTGAGTCCATGGATCAGGTACTTGCCGGGAGTAATACACCGTTCGAAACCGGCGACACGTTCAAGCCACAACACGGGTTCTCGACAGGAGAATCTATTGAACATCACAGTGAGCTGGAGGTAATCAAGCGTTTACCACCTACCGGAACACGATGGGATCATGCTTTGATCGTTCCCGTCGAGGCCTTGTGGAAGATGCATGGCATAAGTGAGCATGATGCCCGTGTGCCACTCATAGTGGTAGCCGCCAATAGCACAGGTGCCTTGTATGGGCTGCGTCAGGAATTTAATAACAAGGATTCCATGGCGTTCTTTCCTGCAGAGGTGCTGTCTCGCCTCTACAGTGTGCTGGGCTCTGTGGCTGATGTTGTTACTGCATTAACACTCGCTACACAGCTACTGGTTGTTCTTTCGGTGTTACTCAGTATCTTTATCCTGATGCGATCCATGGCAACTCGGTTCGCCACACTGCATGCGTTGGGTGCACCGCCACTCTTTCGCTTTTGTGTGATCTGGACATTCACCGCCGTGCTGATTGTTACCGGTGTTGTGATGGGTGTTTTGCTCGGTGGGGCAGGCTCTATCGCACTTGCACAATGGTTCAGCACACAAACCCCGATACCTGTGGAGATACAGGTTGCACTGTCGGATATTGTCGCTATTTTCCTGTTCCTTGATGTAACACTGATAATGGCTTGCCTGCCTGCGTGGTCTGTATCAAGGCAACGTCATGACCATGAGCTGCACAGCTAACAAGGGTGTAGTCTGCACTACGCATGAAACGCTTGCCCGGCCCGGCCATCACTAGGGTAAAGTATCTGGACTGGGTGTCCCTGTGACTTCATGGATAATTCAGTCTGGGTGAGATTCTATCCTCGACTTTTCTTGGCATAAATACGGAAGCGCACAAGATGGTCAGTCATTTGTTGACTGGAGCAACCAGCCGTAGCCAATGACTGACGAATACCTGCCTGAGCCGCGCTCTCCTGCTCATTGATGTATTGATCGATTTCGTCGGGACTTGCCTCTGGCATTTTTTCTTCAACGTCTTCTCTGTACTTCTTGCTCACCCTGGCAAGCGTACGGTCAAAACGTGTACTCAGTGCAGAGACATCACTGTTGCAAACCTCAGTGGCTGTTCTGGTTTCCACCAGCAGGTTGTGGATATAGTCGGGTTTGGTTCGGTGGCTGACTTTCTGAAATGCGAATACCTCAACCCCCATGTAGGCAGCCACGATGGCAACGGCGAGAACGGATCCTTTATTCATCGTTGTTTACTTATCACTTGGATCAACAGTTAGCTACGCCAGCTGCGCTCAAACGGCAGACGCCAGGCACGAGGAGCTATTAGCTGGTGAATTGCGTTGGGTCCCCACGAGCCTTTTGAGTATCGAGACACAGGGGGTGGGGTTTCAAGCAGTGGCGTTGATACTTCCCATAGCCGTTCGATGCCAATCGAGGTGGTGAACAAAGTATGATCGCCACGCATGGCATCCAGTATCAGACGCTCATAGGCTTCTAGTACCTCGCCGATGTGCTTGTTCTCATCCATCGCAAACTGCAGGCTGTGCTTATCCAGCTTCATGCCGGGCCCCGGTCGCTTGCCATAGAACGACAGAGACGTTCGTGATGAATCGGACAGATCAAAGGTCAGGTGATCAGGACCGTGCAAACCCACACCAGAATCTTTGGGGAACATGCTTTTGGGCGGTTCATGAAAGGCGATGGAGATAATACGCTGGCCTTCTGCGAGATTTTTACCGGTTCGCAGGTAGAACGGCACGCCCGCCCAGCGCCAGTTATCAATGGAACACTTCAGGGCTATGAACGTTTCTGTTTCTGAATCCGGATCGACACCATCCTGCTCACGATAGCCGCTGTATTGTCCCCGTACGGCATGGTGTGGTTCGATGGGCATCATGCTGCGAAACACCTTGTTCTTTTCCTCGCTGATAGACGCAGGCTCAAGTGCTACCGGTGGTTCCATAGCTACAAAGGCCAGGATTTGAAACAAGTGAGTAACCACCATGTCGCGAAAGGCTCCGGTGGTTTCGTAGAATGCTGCTCGGTTATCCAGGCCCAATGTTTCGGGGACATCAATCTGCACGTGCTCGATAAAGTTGCGGTTCCAGATAGGTTCGAATAATCCATTGGCAAAACGAAATGCCAGGATGTTCTGGGCAGGTTCCTTCCCCAGGAAGTGATCAATACGAAATACCTGTTCTTCCTTGAACACCTTGTGAACTTCACTGTTCAGTTTTACAGCGGATTCCAGATCTACACCAAACGGTTTCTCCATGACCACCCGCGCGTTCTTGATCAGGTTGGCTTCGCCGAGCAGCTGTATGACCGACATGGCAGCATTGGGTGGCACACTCAGGTAGTGCAAGCGGCGGCTTTCACCGTCGAAAGATTTTTCGGCACTCTTTACGGCGTTCTCGAGTGTTTTTGCACCGGCTGACAAGGGCACGTAGTCGAGGCGATCTTTGAACGCATGCCATGATTCATCGTCAACTTCCCGAGTGGAAAATTCATCCAGAGATTCTTTGCACAGGGTCTGGAATTTTTCTATCGGCATGGCATCAAGCGATACACCGATTATTTTACAATCGGGAATGAATCCAGAGGCCGAGAGATGAAACAGGCCGGGTATTAGTTTGCGCTTTGCAAGATCACCGGTGGCTCCAAACAGAACAACCACTTGTGGAAATTCAGGTCCTACTCCGGATGCTGCTGTTGCCATAGTCTTGTCGTCTCAAACAGATGGCCCGAGTCAAGCCTCTGGTGTAGTGTGACCTGCTAAACGTTTGAACGTTTAGCAGGTCACACTACACTAGGTATCGGTAAAAGGGAACTTCTGTACTGGCCTCTCCAGGCCAATCTCTGGCATGGCGTTAGCGCGGTCTGGATCAGTGTTCACACGCGCTGAAACGCAGTGCTGTTGGAGTATGGACTACGAATCGTCTATGTTCCAGAATCAGGGCGTAACGCCAAGGTGTCGGAATTTCGACACTGTTGAGGATTCAGTAGAGATGTCGGGTTATAGCTCTGTAGTCAGCTCAGTGGGACAGAACCAGGCCGGCCTGTGGGCTCGCAATGTATGCAACTATTGCACGGCGTTCTGGCAGCGGCCTGTCAGGTGTACAAGATCGCGAAACACAACAACATGAGGACTGATCCATAGCATGATTGATTTGACAGGTAAAACCGCATTGATAACTGGCGCTGGTAGAGGTATCGGCGAAGCGGTATCGATCAAACTGGCTGAATGCGGCGCTAACGTTGTGTTGCTGGCTAGAACCGAGGGTGATATCCAGCGGGTTGCTGATCAGATTGGGTCCCGAGCGGTTGCTCAGGTCTGCGATGTCACGCGATATGCCGACGTGGAAAAAGCCGTTGCCACGTGTGCCCGTCAGTTTGGTGGTGTTGATATCTGTGTCAACAATGCCGGCACCATAGACCCCATTGCGCGTATCGAGGATTCCGATCCAGAGCAGTGGGGCCAAGTGGTCGATATCAATGTCAAAGGTGTGTACCACTGTATGCACGCGGTTTACTCATTGATCAAAGCTGACGGTGGTGGTGTCATTATCAATCTCTCTTCAGGTGCTGCAACAAACGCGTTAGAAGGCTGGAGTCATTATTGTGCTACCAAGGCCGCGGTTCTGTCACTCACACGCTGTGGACATAAAGAATGGGCGGACGAGGGTATTCGGGTAGTAGGCTTGTCTCCAGGTACCGTTGCCACCGGCATGCAGGAGTCCATCAGGGATTCTCGCATCAATCCCGTCAGTCAGTTGGACTGGTCTGCGCACATATCCGTGGAAGATGTTGCTCAGGCTGTAGCGTGGTTGACTCAGGAAGAAGCTCGCTCATTCGACGGGCAGGACTTTTCGCTGAAGACAACGGAAGGCAGAGCCATGGCTGGATTACCCGATCGCCCGCGTAGCTGTACCTGAGTTGCTCCAGTAGTATACTGATGGCAGGCGTCAGGTGACGCACGCTGTTGTTCAGGCCACCACTCCATGGATCAAGACGGGTACGCGAAAACTGGGTACGACGGCGAGGCGCATGCACTGATTCTTGATCAGGTTGGTGTGGCCGTGATCACGATTGATAGCGAAGGCAGCATCCTGGGTAGCAATCTGTCTGCAACCAAAATGTTCGGCTATTCCACGTCGGCAATGGACGGTCAGAATGTGTCCATGCTCATGCCGCGACACCATGCCGTGCAACACGATAATTATCTAAAGCATCATCTTGGCACTGGTGAACATCGGATCATCGGCAAGGGGCGCCGTGTTGAAGGGCGCAGGGCCGATGGAACGGAATTCCCCATGCACCTGGCAGTAGGGCGATTCGAAATAGCGGGCACTATCTACTTCAAAGGCATTGTGCATGATCTGAGTGCTCAGGATCATGTGCAGGGTCAGGCAACGCGACTCGGGCGCATTGTGGAGGAATCAATCAATGAAATATTTGTATTTGCAGTCGATACTCTGAAATTTACGCTGGCCAATCGTGGTGCGCTGAAAAACCTGGGTTTCACTCTGAACGAATTTACGCAGATGACGCCAGTGGACATCAAGCCGCTGTACGATGAAAATGCGTTCCGGGAGTTACTTGCACCGTTGATCAGTGGAGAACTGGAGCGTCTGGAACTGCAGACGGTTCATAGGCGCAAAGATGGCAGTGACTACGATGTGGATGTCGTCTTGCATTTGTCTGAAGCCGTTTCGCCACCTGAGTTTGTGGCGATAGCGCAAGATTCCACGGAAAGGAACGCGATGTTCAAGGCGGTTAGTCAAGCGCAGAAAATGGAATCAATAGGTGAACTGACTGGCGGCATTGCGCACGATTTCAATAACCTCCTGACTATCATATCCGGCAATCTGGAGTTGCTGGACATGACGCTGTCAGATCCGGATGAGCTTGAGTTGGTTGCAGAGGCATTGTCAGCGTCGGCACGCGGAGCAGATCTCACTCATCGCTTGCTGTCTTTTGCCAGACGCAGCAGCCTTCTACCCAAGAGACTCAACCTGAATGAGGTTGTGCTGGAACTATCGGATTTATTGAAGCGCAGCTTGAGTGAAGCTGTTTCCATGGAGCTGCGTCTTGCAACAGATCTCTGGAACGTAAAGGTTGATCGTTCGCAAATTGACAGCGCGCTGATGAATCTTGTCATTAATGCACGAGATGCCATGTCTGGCAAAGGTACCCTGATAGTATCCACAGAAAATCAGGTAGTGTCCGCCACCGGGGCTGAATCGTTGAACCTTGCGAGTGGGAATTATGCGGTGCTTTGCGTCAGTGATACGGGAACCGGGATAGCCGCCGATCAACTACAACGCGTGTTCGAACCCTTCGTAACCACGAAATCCAAAAGTCGAGGTCATGGGTTGGGATTAAGTATGGTGTATGGTTTTGCGAAGCAGTCGGGGGGCATCGTGACGGTAGAAAGCACCGTTGGGCAGGGTGCCTGTTTCTCAGTCTATCTTCCACGTGACTGGTCACCGGAAAGCCAGCCGAAGAATAGCGTTCCCGCAATACTCGTGAAGCCTGAGCGCCACGGTACGATTCTGCTGGTTGAAGACAATGACAGTGTCCGGCGTCTGACGGTTCGCCGATTGGAGCATATGGGGCATACGGTGTTGCAAGCCTGTGACACCCGTGCAGCCCTTGAACTATGGAAAGACGAGCAGTCGTTTGATGTGCTCATTACCGATATGGTCATGCCGGGAGATATTGACGGATTGAGCCTGGCAAAACGAATACACGCGGCGCATCCACACAAGCCTGTCGTTTTATCATCGGGATTTTCAGAGCATTTGTTGGCATTATCTGATCAGGAGCGAAACGAATTCCTGATTCTGAACAAACCGTATTCGATGACTAAGCTCGAATCGATCGTATCGGCAGCTCTTGCTGATGGCGATCGGCGGAACCTTGATGCGTAAACTCACTGAAGGTCTGCGTAATGGGTCAGTAGCCGGTCAGGAATCAGTATGCTGTTGTGACGCTTGTGCCGATTAGATTGAGTGTCTTGCTCAGTGGTTTTCTACCTTGATCGTGAACTGGTAGCCAATTCCCCGAACGGTCTTTATCGCGCGATCCATACCCATTGTCGTCAGTTTTTTCCGGAGTCTGGCGATCTTGTTGTCGATCGTTCTGTCATTGGGATTCCAATTATTACCCTTGATCTGATCCATAATCTGATCTCGAGACAGCACCTGCCATGAATGTCTGACTAACACTTCCAGCAAATCAAATTCAGCGGTGGTCAGTTCACAAACTGAACCGTCTTCGCTGGTCAGGTCACGCGTCTGTGTATTTAACGTACACTGCGCGAAAACGTACAGATCTTTACGAGCCCCATTGATCTTTCTTGCGGCGTCTGGTGCTGCTTTATCGTTGAGCTGACCACGCCTCAAGACGGATTTCACACGGGCCAGAACTTCGCGGATCTGGAAGGGTTTGGTGATGTAATCATCAGCGCCCATTTCAAGCCCGACAACTGTATCCACCAGGTCGCCCTTACCGGTCACCATGATAATCGGGACCCTGGACAGCGTTCTGATTTCGCGGGCGATCGTCAGGCCGTCTTCTCCATCCAGATTGAGATCCAGCGTAACCAGATCGACGTTGTGCTGCTCGATAGTATCAATAGTCTGCTGACGATTTTCCGATTCCAGCACTCGGTAGCATTCCATTTCGAAACCACGACGCAAGAGCTTGCGGACCGACGGTTCGTCGTCCACGATCAGAATGGTTTTTTTCGCAGGGCTCATTCAGGACATTGCACGTCAGTGATCATGTGATTAAGGTAACCTTAGCAGTTGTTGTTACAAGTCAACGAGCTGATTTTCCAGACATGGTTAATAAAAAGTAAGCATAACCTTATCTCCGGAAGCCTTCGAATCATGCGCCTCTGATCAAGGTAAACCGAAAGTGTTTTTCCTTGTCCAGCGAGTAGATCTGAATACCCACTGCCTGGCCCAGCTGCCAGGATTTCATTTGGGTATCGTCGGGTATGAGTTCTACACGGTTGACCGAGAACGATGTACCAACCGCAGACTCAATATCTGCGCGGTATACTTTGATGTCCACGGCCATGTCATCCAGACTGATATAGAGGCGATCATCTCGCAGACCGACGATAGAGCCAGCATGTATCGGTGGTTCGGCAAGTGCTAATTCGTGTGAAAACTGGCTGTACAACGCGGCAAATTCGATAGTCTTGTCTAACTGCCGTTGTTGTTGTCTGGCGTGATTGGCTGAGGCGATCACGCTCTCTCGCAGTACAGAGTCAGCATCGCCGACCGAGGTGGTATCGTTTAACGCTTCCAGCAATTCCTTGTGTGTGAATATACCCACAACTTCTCGCATAGGTGAGGAGAAACGCGCATAGCTGGCCGTCTTCAATGCATGATGTTCTGAAGCCTCAGGTTGGTAGCTGGACGCTCTCTGGGCCTGCATGATCTGCCTCTGTACCGCCTGAACACGACGCTTGTGTTCAGGGGTGTCAGGCAGGTTTTCAACAAATTCCGCCAGGCTTTGTTCGGGATTCCAGCGCCATGACTCAGGATCATCCTGCAAGTTTGCAAAAGCCTGAAGAGTCGTACTCAACTCATTCAGGCTTTTCTTCAGGGGTGCATCATGGACCCGATAGACAGCCATCAAGCTGTCACTTATTCCACTAAGAAAAAGCAGTAGCTCCGCGCCTTGCATGTTGCAGATCAGGCTGATCTGTTCATTGTACTGCTCAGTCCGGTATCGGCGCCTGACGCTGGCTTGAAACTGTGGGGGAGTGCCTGTCACCTGAATATGGGTTTCGGTTCGATCAAAGCTGACGACACCTCGTGCTGCGGATGCCTGGATCAAGTGTCTCCCCAATTCCTGCAATAACGATAAAGACTCGTCAAACGGACGAGTGGGTTTCACAGTAGAGTCCAGCCACACCTGTACACCTTCGTAACTGAGCTTTGCCTGACTGCGTATTCTGGCTCTTACCAGAGTGGTTCGAAGTACGGTTCCACTCGAACCCACCTGCATGTCGAAAACCAGTGCTCGCCGGTCGACGTTCGGATTGAGTGAAATCAGCCCTTCGGAGAGTGCCACGGGCAGCATGGCGGCGGCCATCGTAGGCGTATAGAAGGTCGTACCTCTGGCTAGCGCCTCTTTGAATAGTGCACTGCCTGGCCTGATGTAATAGGAGGCGTCCGCCAGTGCATACCTCACACGGTAGCCCTCGGTACTGCGCTCGATCAACAGAGCCTGATCCAGATCACGCGAATCCGGATTGTCGATGGTCACGAAGGCAAGCGATGTCAGATCCACTAGCGTCGGATCATCCAGTCCTGTGTTTTCCAGCCAGTACCGAGTTTCGCTGAGACAGGCTTCACTGTGTTCCAGACTAATGTCCAGCTTTTCCAGCGCGTTCGCAATAATCTGATCGGGCGGTATCGTGTCAGGCAAACTCTGCGCAGTTGTCGGTGATTCAGGTAATTTCATGATTCTTTTGTATTAGCGATCCAGTTCTATGATGGGATCCGGGCAATATTGACGACGCTGGCAAGTACGGCAGTGCTCGCCTAGATACAATTCATCGATCCACTGCATCAATTCGTCAATATCAGATTGCTCATCAAACATGAAGCCCGCTTCAAAATTACGCCGATCCGAGTTTTTTGCACCCATTCCAGCCCCTGTCAGATTCGCGGAACCCACAAACGCGAGGCGCCCGTCAATCACCACAGCCTTGGTGTGCACCCTCGGGCACAGGATTCGTTCAAACAGATCGCTGTTGATCAAGGCGTCAAATCGATCGAAATCCTCTCGAAAACGAGGGCCCGGCTCTTTGGCGTGTATCAGCCTCACGGCCACACCGCTTTCAACCAGATCGCTCAATACTTCCAGCAGTGGCTGAAAGCGGTTATTGATATCAACATGCAGATCCTTAATGTCAGCGGTAACAATCCACAGGAATCGCTTTGCCGTGGGCAAGTGCTCCTGAACGAATTCCGTGTAGATCTGTCGGTTCAGCAAGAGTTTGTGCATACAGCAGTGTAACGCCTGTATTCCAACTTGTTGACGGGCGGTAGAGTCCAACAGACTGGGCTCACGCTCAAATACTGTTTTGACGCGGTACAATGACTGCGGCAATCCGTTTCACGAAAAGAGAATCAGGTTTATGAGAAACATCATTATCAAATCAGTGTTGCTGCTTTCCGTCATGGTGGGAGCCTCGTCGGTGGCAGCTCAAGACGGCATGATCAAGCTGCAGAGCCCTCACGATGTCGCTACAACCCTCGACAAGCTCACGACTGTGCTGGAAAGCAAGGGCATGAGCGTGTTTGGTCGAGTCAACCATGCGTCAAATGCTGAAAACGCCGGTATGAGCCTTCGCCCTACAGAAGTGCTTATCTTCGGTAACCCTAAAGTAGGGACACCATTGATGTTGTGTTCTCAAAGCGTGGCCATTGATCTGCCGCAAAAAATGCTGGCCTGGGAAGATGATGCGGGCGCAACCTGGCTGGGCTGGAATGACCCCATGCACTTGAAATCGCGTCATGCCATTGAAGGGTGTGATGAGGTGCTGGAGAAGGTTACTGCTGCGTTGAACAACTTCGCCAAGGCGGCTACTAGCGAGTGAGTCCGTTCCAGAGGCTGGGCAGAGTTGTTGTTTTCGCCAGTATGGCGATGCAACTTGGTAGCTGTGGTTTTCACCCCCGCGGGAGTGTCACAGAGCTCACCGATCTGGGCAGCATCTTCCTGGACGCATCGCGCACCCTGAGCATCACAGATGATGTCAGGGATGCTTTGCTGGACGCCGCGTTTTCACTGGCACCCAATCGGGATGAGGCAGACATCATCCTGCGACTAACGGATGAAGAGCAACGTGAACGTGTTGTCTCGGTCAGAAGTACAGGGCGAGTCAGTGAGCTGGAGCTGAGTCATGCCGTTAGCATGTTAATCGCCCAGCGCTCCGACGAAGACATCGATAAATCGTTATCGATGCAGGCTCTGGATCGAGTGGAGGTTACCCGAGAGTACACCTACGATGAGACAGGTGTACTGGGCAAGGACAACGAGGCGCGTATTCTTCGGTCCGAAATGGAAGATGAGCTGGTCAGGCAGATCGTGCTGCGTATCAATGCCAGCCTGGCGCCTTCAATATCCCCGGTGTCTCTCAACTAGCCCGGCAGGTGTACCGCCTTGTTCAACACAGGCGATACTCTCGGCGATCTGATTGGCTGATTCATCGATCAGGCTCTTGGCAGCCACGTGTGGTGTTACTACAATGCGCGGATTTAACCAGAAGGGGTGGGTGGCTGGTAGTGGTTCATCGCTAAAAACATCAAGCATGGCCCCGGACAACTGTCCGCTTTGCAGCCCTTCAACCAGATCGGCTTCAACCAGATGCGCGCCACGGCCCGGGTTTATCAGAAAGGCACCCTTGGGTAGATGCCCGAACAAGTCGGTATTAAGTATCCCAGTAGTGGCTTCTGTCAGCGGTAACAGGCACACGAGCACATCGCTTTGCGATACAAATTCCGTTAATGCTGCTGAACCACTGACTGACGTGATGCCGGCCGGTAGTGTTTTGGGACTTCTACTCCAGCAGCTGACCGAGAAGTGATTGTCAGCCAGTCTCTTGGCCACCGAACGACCCAGTTGTCCAGCGCCCAGAATGCCCACTCTCGTATCTTGCGCCGATTTGACCTCCAGATGATGATCCCATCGCGCCTCGAGCTGTGCGAGGCGGAAATCATGCATCCGGCGTTGAGCGTGCAGCGTGCCATAGAGAACATACTCACTCATCTGCCGCCCCATACCGGCATCAGTCAGCCTGATGACGTCTACGTCGTCTGGAAGACCGGGTGTCTTGAGGAAATGATCAACCCCTGCAGCGACTGCGTAGATGTGTGTCAGATTGGTGAGGCGATCAAAAAAGCCATCGGGTGGCGTCCACGCTATGGCCGCAGTAATCTGGTCATGTGGAATAGGATTGTCGTCTGACCAGTCGTGGATAACGTGAGCGGCTAGACGCTGGCGCAACGTTCTAAGCAAACTGCCATCGTCTCCGTGGCAGTAGAACAATATGTTCACAGGAGTACGGGTTGAACGGTGGCGAAACGCCTGTCGGTATAGAGAAGGGGTTCTCCACTGGTTGTGCGTATGTCTACCACATCACCGAAGAACACCCGGTGCGTTCCCTTTACCAGGCTGGAGTCAAGCTGGCAATCGAGTGCAACCAGCGCGTTAGTGAGGATGGGCGCACCTGTCGTCAGGCGCGTCCATTCACCGCTGTCGAATCTTGAAGCCTCAGGGTTTTCCGCAAGGCCTGCGAACACGGTTGCCAGCTCCACGCAGGAGCCGGGCAATATGTTTACGGCAAAACTGCCGCATTGATCTACCATCTGGCAAAACTCGTTGTCAAGATTTACGCAGACCAGCAAAAGTGCGGGATCTGCACAAACCGAGCACATGGAGCTGACGGTTAGTCCTGCATCAAGCCCCTTATGAGATGTGGTGACCACACACACACCGTTAGCTGCCTGTGACAAGGCAGAGGTGAATGCAGAAGCCGTGATGCCATAGTTGTCAGGCATCGTAATCCTTCATCGGAAAGTATTTTTGCCGCACTATCAAGCGCCCGGGTAGTCTCTTGTGGCAGCACCTGTATAGATCTGACGTGGGCGACCGATACGAAATTCAGGATCTTCGGTCATCTCCATCCAGTGTGATATCCAGCCCACTGTTCTTGACATGGCAAACATGACTGTAAACATGTTCATCGGAATGCCTAGTGCACGCAGGATGATTCCGGAATAGAAATCCACGTTCGGATAGAGTTTGCGTTCAATAAAGTACTGATCGGCCAGTGTGGCTTTTTCAAGCTCCATGGCAAGTTCAAACAGGGGTTGATCGCCACCCAGCTCTTTCAACAGGTCGTAACACATTTTCTGAATCAGTTTGGCACGCGGATCGAAGTTTTTGTAAACGCGATGACCAAAGCCCATCAGGCGGAAAGGGTCGTTCTTGTCTTTTGCGCGCGCGATAGTCTGTTCGATGGTCTCACCGGAGTACAGTATGTTGTCCAGCATGTTGATAACGGCTTCGTTGGCGCCGCCGTGTGCAGGGCCCCAAAGACACGCTACACCGGCTGCTATTGAAGCAAACGGATTGGCTCCTGAGCTGCCCGCGAGCCTGACCGTAGAGGTGCTAGCGTTCTGTTCATGATCGGCATGCAGGATCATGATCAGCTCCAGCGCTTTGACCGCAACGGGATTAGGCGTGAAATCCTCCGCGGGGACAGCAAACATCAGCCGGGTAAAGTTCTCGACATAGCCCAGGTTGTTATCCGGGTACATGAACGGCATGCCGCGGTAATGGTTGTAACAATACGAGGCAATCGTGGGCATCTTGGCAATCAGGCGCTGCGCAGAGATCTCTCGATGCTGCGGATTATTGATATCCAGAGAATCGTGGTAGAACGAAGACATGGCACCTACCGTGCCGACCAGCATGGCCATGGGGTGGGCGTCGTAGCGAAATCCATCAATGAAATCGCGAATATTTTCGTGCACCATCGTGTGCTGGGAGATGATGTGGTTGAACGACAATCCCTGTTCTTTGGTGGGTAGTTCGCCGTACATGAGCAGGTAACAGACTTCCAGATAGGTACTGTGCTCGGCGAGCTGCTCGATCGGGTAACCCCTATACAAGAGAATTCCCTCGTCCCCATCTATAAAGGTGATCGCGCTCTTGCAGCTGGCAGTTGAGGCGAAGCCGGGGTCGTAGGTGAATAGTCCTGTGTCTTTGTAAAGACCACGCACGTCGGCGACATCCGGCCCATGCGTCGGGCTGAGACGCGGTAGAGCTGACTCCCGGCCATCGTCTGTCTTAATCGTTACGGTGCGTTCGGTCATTACATCTCTCCTTCTAGATTGAGGTCATTATAGTGCCAAAGCCACTGACACTCGGTAATAGAAACTATTGATGGCTAACCCTTGCGCACTGGGCCGACCTTGCGAACTTTGTCTATACTCGCCTGATAGGTCCCGGCCAACCCGATAGGCAAGGCCAGACGCTGCCAGATGAATTCAGCATGCGAACCCAGACTATGAAAATTTCTGTCGTCCAAGTAGGCGTGTTTAACCGTTTCACGACACTCCATCGCCGTTTGAATCATGCAGTGTTACTCAACACTGGGCGTTTGTTCTTTCTGGCGGCGGCCGCATTTATTCTTGTTTCCTGCGGCACTTCGTCGCGCAACAAAGGTAGCGGATCAGGCATTGCAGTAATCGGTGTCGTAGCAAAAACCGGGCTAGGAGCTGCGTTCAACCGGAATAAGATCGCTGCCGACTTTGCTGTAACGTTATCCGAGCGGGGAGGCATACCCGTACTCAAATCCACCAGTTTGCGGCAGATTATTGGTGAGCAGCGGCATGACGACATACTACAACGGTACGCTGATCGCGGGCGTTTGGCTCAGCAAGACGTTCAGTTGTTAATGGCAGCTGGCCTACCAACCCGACACGCCTTGATAGTGCGGGTGGAGGAAGACTACCAGACCAGACTTCCTGCCCAGCGTGAGCCTGTCCTGAGCAGCTCAGGAGCCGTGCTGGTCGACAGAGAGAGGCGAGTGCTGGGAACCCAGCGCGTAACCACTGTGTCTGCCCTACTGATCAATCTGCAAAACGGGGAAATACGCTGGGACCAGAGTTTCAGTGTCGATCCTGTTACAACCTCCTATTCGACCCAATATCTGGGAAGCAGTTTTACTGGCAGCCTGGCAGCCGCGTTTGCCAACACCATGGTGAACGGTATACGCAGGGATGGATATCCGGATGCGGCGCCCATAGGTCCCAGCCTGGTTTCTTTGCTTGATGAAGTCGCCAAATCTCAGCCAGTGCGTTGAGTGCTGGATAACGTCATTAGAGATACTCAACCGGCTGCCTCCTGATCTTGTGACAATTGGTTACGTTGTGCGTTTTTTCGCGTCGATAGTGGAATTATCTGCTGGTTATGACAGTAGATGGGTGTCATAACTGCAGATTTGTGCCTCCAGCTATCAAAAAGGAGGTGGCGCAAGCTAAAGCTGACAGCGATTTGTCCTTTCTCATCGTTACAATAGTGATACGAATTCATAAGGCTAGGGTAATATTGTGCGGTAAGGTCGAGTGGTGCGGCGGGATTAACAGTCTCAAGTGCATCACATGTTGTGTTAACCCTAACTAAAATCTTTTGGAGCACTCAATGCATTTAATTAAGACGCTAGCAGTTTCAGCGGCTCTGGCAACCTCTGCCGGACTCGTTCACGCAGACGAAACCCTCGATGCCGTAAAGGGCAAAGGTTTTGTTCAGTGTGGCGTATCACAAGGCCTGCCGGGCTTTTCCAATCCTGATGATCAGGGCAACTGGACTGGACTTGACGTCGACTATTGTCGCGCCATGGCCGCAGCAATTTTCAACGACGCAGAGGCTGTTAAATTCACACCACTTTCAGCGAAGGTCCGCTTTACGGCACTCACTTCAGGTGAAATAGACGTGCTGGCCCGTAACACGACTTGGACAATGAGCCGTGACTCTGATTTTGGCGAATTCATTGGTGTCAACTACTACGATGGCCAGGGCTTCATGGTCCCAAAGGCTCTAGAAGTAGCCAGCGCGACAGAACTCGACGGCGCAGCAGTATGCACAAACACGGGTACAACGACTGAGCTTAACGTTGCTGACTACTTTCGCGCAAACAACCTGAACTACACAGTGGTTGCATTCGAGAAGGCTGATGAAGTGGTAGCCGCTTACGACGCAGGTCGCTGTGACGTTTACACCACTGACCGTTCAGGTCTTGCGGCACAGCGCACCAAGCTGTCCGAGCCTGACGACCATATCGTATTGCCTGAAATCATCTCCAAGGAGCCTCTGGGTCCTTTGGTTCGTCACGGTGACAGTCAGTGGGGCGACGTAGCTCGCTGGACGCTCAACTGCATGATCAACGCTGAAGAAGCCGGTATTTCACAGGCAAATATTGGTGATATGGCCACATCAAATGATCCGAACATCAAGCGTATTCTGGGTACAGAAGGCGATCTGGGTGGCAAGATCGGGCTGGAAAACGAGTTCTGCGCGAACATCATCACAGCGGTGGGTAACTACGGCGAAAGCTACAACCGTAATGTGGGTCCTGATACTCCTCTCAAGCTCGAGCGCGGCGTAAACGCGCTTTGGTCACAAGGTGGATTGCTGTATGCAGCTCCTCAGCGCTAGGCAACTTGCGTTGTTGATGTAATCTGAAGGGCCGCACTAGCGGCCCTTTTTGCACCTATTGGAAAACCTCGTATGGCCGATAAGATCACCCCAGCGGTAGGCAGCGCGCCTACCGCCTCGTTTTGGCGAGACCCTGACAAACGCGCAATCATCTACCAGGTGCTAGTGGTGGCAGTCATTGCCTGGTTCCTGTATTCGATTGTCAACAACACGGCCACTAACATGGCGCAACGTGGGTTAGCGTCGGGATTCGGTTTTCTCAGTTCATCGGCCGGGTTCGGCATCATTTCTACACCTCTAGTCCCGTATTCAGAAGAATCCAGTTACTTCTCTGTGTTTCTGGTGGGGCTCGTCAACACCATTATCGTTGCAGTTGTCGGGTGTTTCCTGGCATTGGTACTGGGATTTGTCGTTGGTATCGCTCGATTGTCCAGCAATTGGCTGGTGCAGAAGGTTGCTACCTTTTATATTGAGTTGTTTCGTAACATTCCTCTTCTGTTGCAGATTTTGTTCTGGTACAGCGCCGTTCTCAAGCCCTTGCCCGGGCCTCGCGAGCTGCACGAAGCCGGCGATTCGGTTTTCTTCTCTATCAACAATCGTGGGTTGATATTCGCTGAGCCTGTTGGTCAGCCTGGATTCGAATACGTCTGGTATGCATTTTTCGCAGCCATTGTGCTGGCATGGATTGTCAAAAAGTGGGCGACTGCCAGGCAGATGCAAACTGGCGAACAATTCCCGACCTTTTTCACCGGCCTCGTGCTGATTATCGGTGTGCCGCTCGTTACGTATCTGTTCATGGGTAGACCGCTGGACTTCCAGCCAGCCGAGATGTCGCGTTTCGCGTTGCGCGGTGGAGTGACCATCATCCCGGAATTCGTGGCCCTATTGATGGCGCTGGTTATCTACACCGCCGCCTATATTGCAGAAATAGTCAGGTCAGGGATCCAGGCCGTGAGTCATGGCCAGACCGAGGCAGCATCAGCTTTGGGTGTGAAGCCTAACCATCGCATGCGCCTGGTTGTAGTGCCTCAGGCCATGCGGGTTATTGTTCCCCCACTGACCAGTCAGTTTCTTAACCTGACCAAGAACTCCAGTCTAGCGACGGCAATTGCCTACCCTGATCTATTTTCGGTTTTTGCAGGCACCACATTGAATCAAACAGGCCAGGCCGTGGAAATTATGGCAATGACACTCGCGGTATACCTGACCTTGAGTCTGCTGACCTCCGGTTTCATGAACTGGTATAACTCGCGTATCAAGCTGGTGGAGCGATAACCATGACTATCGAAAATCACACAGCGTCGCAAGGTGTCGTGCACGCAGGCGATCTGCCCGACAAGCCTGCGCCCATCAAAACGGACGGTATGGGGCCCTGGATACGGGACAACCTGCTCAACGGCACCTCCAATATCATATTGACTCTGATTGCCATCGGGCTTGTGCTCTACACGGTGCCCCCCGCATTGAACTGGCTGATATTCAATGCCAATTTCGTGGGTGGAGCTGATGCGTGCCGGGCTAACCCGGATGGGGCTTGCTGGACGTTCGTGACGGCGCGCTGGGAGCAATTCCTCTACGGATTCTACGAAAAATCTGAACGCTGGCGGGTCGACATCCTGCTTGTTGTGTTGGCAGTAGGCATTGCCTGGTTGGTTTGGGAAAAGTCGCCAGGGCGCAAGTACATGGCGATGTTTATACTGTTTATATTTCCGGTCATCGCGTTCTTCATGATGTACGGCAATGAAACTCTGGGCCTGCCTATCGTGGAAACATCTCAGTGGGGTGGATTTACATTAACGCTGGTCATAGCGCTCAGTGGCATCGTGGTTTCGTTGCCGCTCGGTATCGTGTTGGCGCTGGGACGCCGGTCGGAAATGCGAATCATCAGTCTACTGTCAACGATATTTATTGAATTCTGGCGTGGTATTCCACTGGTTGCCGTGTTGTTCATGGCAAGCATCATGTTTCCGCTTTTTCTACCTCCGGGCGCTCAGTTCGATCAACTGCTTCGAGCCGTTATCGGCGTGGCGCTGTTCGCGTCGGCCTATATGGCGGAGGTGGTCCGAGGGGGTTTGCAGGCCATTCCAAAAGGTCAGTACGAAGGCGCGATGGCGCTTGGGCTGCCATTCTGGAAAATGATGCGACTGATCATCTTGCCGCAGGCGCTGAAGATAGTCATCCCCGGTATCGTCAATACCTTCATCGGGCTGTTCAAGGACACGACACTGGTCTTGATCATCGGCTTGTTCGACCTGCTCGGGATTGTGCAGGCATCCATTGCTGATCCCAACTGGTCTATTAAATCTGTACCGTATACGGGCTACGCTTTCGTGGCGATCGCATTCTGGGTCTGCTGTTACAGCATGGCCCGGTATAGCCGGTATATTGAAAACAAACTGCATACAGGACACAAGCGATAATGCAAAGCGACACATCCAACGAGCCTGCAGTTATGCAGGTCAGTGACGAGGCGGTGATAAGCATCACCGACATGAACAAGTGGTACGGGCAATTCCATGTGCTCAAGGAGATCAACCTTACCGTTCATCGTGGAGAGCGGATAGTCATTTGCGGTCCTTCGGGGTCTGGCAAATCAACACTCATTCGTTGTATCAACAGGCTGGAAGAGCATCAGCAAGGTTCTATCAATGTAGATGGTATAGAGCTGACAAATGATCTGAAAAATATTGATGCCATACGCCGTGAGGTTGGTATGGTCTTTCAGCATTTCAATCTGTTTCCGCATTTGACTGTTCTTGAAAACTGCACTCTGGCGCCGATCTGGGTTAAGAAAATGCCGAAAAAAGAGGCAGAAGAGGTGGCCATGAAGTATCTGGAGCGAGTGAGAATTCCAGAGCAGGCCAACAAGTACCCGGGTCAACTTTCCGGTGGTCAGCAGCAGCGTGTGGCGATAGCGCGTTCTCTGTGCATGAACCCGAAAATCATGCTGTTTGATGAGCCTACCTCCGCGCTTGATCCTGAAATGATCAAGGAGGTGCTGGATGTCATGATCGAGTTGGCTCGAGAGGGCATGACCATGATCTGTGTCACCCACGAGATGGGCTTTGCCAAAACTGTGGCGAATCGCGTGATTTTCATGGATGCAGGACAGATCATTGAAGAAAATGAGCCAGAAGAATTTTTCAATAATCCTCAGTCAGAACGGACTCAATTGTTTCTGAGTCAGATTCTGGCGCATTAGGATCGTCATATGGCTCGGAACCGGTTTGAGTGCTAGCGAGTCCGGGTTGTACTGACTATCCTGTGGTTACCGCTGACACCGGGTTGAAATAGTTTGTTTTTTCTCGGTGTCTTTGTTGACAGGCGCATCTAAAGCTTCCATAATTATCGGCTTGCCTGATGGAGGGATTCCCGAGCGGTCAAAGGGGGCAGACTGTAAATCTGCTGGTTCATCCTTCGGAGGTTCGAATCCTCCTCCCTCCACCATATAGAGCAAGTTCAGTTAGGATCCGTCAGGACAGCTGTGAGTTTCGGCGGTAGCAAGTAGGCGCAGATCAGTGCCGTACAGGTAGTAACCGTTACATATATTAGTTTTTCTGGCTCTTTCGGGCAACGCGGGTGTCGTATAATGGCTATTACCTCAGCCTTCCAAGCTGATGACGAGGGTTCGAATCCCTTCACCCGCTCCAGAGAAGCAGTTTTAAACTTTGCAAGGCTAGCGCTCATATAGCTCAGTCGGTAGAGCACTTCCTTGGTAAGGAAGAGGTCACCGGTTCGATTCCGGTTATGAGCTCCATTGCTACGAGTCCGGCAATGGTTAGTAGAACAGCATTGTATTCGTAAGAGGATGTTGGCAACTGGCCAGGTGTGCGAGAGCAGACTGATCAATTGGCATCTCTGGTAGTAAAGCAGTGTGCCGCGGCGTCGCGGGGCGGTTCATCAAAGTCGACGACAGAACAACTTAATCCGGTAGAGGCAGCTCCTGATGTCTAAGGAAAAATTCGAACGTAACAAACCGCATGTAAACGTAGGCACTATTGGCCACGTTGACCACGGTAAAACCACATTGACCGCTGCACTGACAATCTGTCAGGCAGAGAAGATGGGTGGTGAGGCGAAAGCCTACGACCAGATCGATAACGCGCCGGAAGAAAAGGCCCGTGGAATCACGATCGCGACAGCGCACGTGGAATACGAGACAGAGAACCGTCATTACGCCCACGTAGATTGCCCGGGCCACGCGGATTATGTGAAAAACATGATCACGGGTGCTGCTCAGATGGATGGCGCTATTCTGGTGTGTTCAGCGGCGGATGGTCCTATGCCCCAGACACGTGAGCACATCCTGCTTGCACGTCAGGTAGGTGTACCTTACATCGTTGTGTACCTGAACAAGGCAGACATGGTCGATGACGCCGAGCTGCTCGAACTGGTAGAGATGGAAGTGCGTGAGCTGCTCGACAGCTACGAATTCCCGGGCGACGACACGCCAATCATCATCGGTTCGGCCCTGAAGGCGATCGAAGGTGACACAAGCGAGATCGGCCGTCCGAGTATCGACCGTCTGGTCGACGCGCTGGATACGTACATCCCCATGCCGGATCGTCCTGTAGATCTGCCATTCCTGATGCCTGTGGAAGATGTATTCTCCATCTCGGGTCGTGGAACGGTTGCAACAGGCCGGGTAGAGCGTGGCATTGTCAAAGTCGGTGAAGAGATCGAGATTGTCGGTATTCGGGACACCACCAAGACAACGGTTACCGGTGTCGAGATGTTCCGCAAGCTGCTGGATCAGGGCGAAGCGGGCGACAACGTCGGTATCTTGCTGCGTGGCACCAAGCGTGAAGACATCGAGCGTGGACAGGTGCTGTGCAAGCCGAAGTCAATCACGCCGCATACGAAGTTCGAGGCAGAGATCTACGTGCTGGGTAAGGATGAGGGTGGCCGTCATACGCCATTTTTCAACAACTACCGTCCACAGTTCTACTTCCGTACAACGGATGTCACAGGTGCGGTAGAGCTGCCATCAGGCACAGAGATGGTCATGCCTGGCGACAACGTGAAGATCACGGTGGCGCTGATCAACCCGATAGCTATGGAAGACGGTCTGCGATTTGCGATCCGCGAAGGCGGACGTACAGTCGGCGCTGGCGTCGTTGCGAAAATACTCGAGTAAATTTCAACAAAGTAAGGTACAAGCAGCGTAATATGGCGCGCTGCACGCATAGTGTTCGATTGGAGGGCCCGGTTCTTATAGAGCTGGGCTTTTCATGTTGTACGAGGAAGGGTTGCCGCTTTCCTTAGAAGTAACCGGATTAGGCCAGTAGCTCAATTGGCAGAGCGGCGGTCTCCAAAACCGCAGGTTGGGGGTTCGATTCCCTCCTGGCCTGCCAATCCGGTTTTGTTAAACGATGATTGTTTCATCTCAATATCGCCGTGAGTATATAAATGGTCGCCAAGGCCGAAGTAACGACAAACAGCGCAGATACAGTAAAGCTCATCGCAGCCGGAGCACTTGTGCTGGCTGGGTTGGTCGCTTTCTACTACTTCGAAGGGCAATCTTTGCTGCTTCGTGTGGTCGGGTTGCTGGTAATTGCCGGTTTGGCGGCGTTTGTCGTCTACCAGACAGATCTGGGCAAGCGAACGGTTGAGTTCTTTCGCGATGCTCGCACTGAAGTACGTAAGGTGGTTTGGCCGAGCAGGGCAGAAACCACCCAGACCACGCTGACTGTATTCATCATCGTGGTCATCGTTGGTATCTTCCTGTGGTTGCTCGACATGTTACTGGCCTTTCTTTTCCGCTTTGTGACAGGAATTTAAGAGAGATGAGACGAACAGAGGCACGGTTATGCGTTGGTTTGTAGTTCAGGCCTTTTCAGGCTTTGAAGGAACCGTTAAACGCTCTCTGGAAGAGCGTATAGAGCGTGCCGGGCTAGGCGAGAAGTTTGGCGATATTCTGGTGCCTACCGAAGAAGTGGTAGAAATCAGAAACGGCCAGAAAAGAAGATCCGAGCGTAAGTTTTTCCCGGGTTATGTGTTGGTTCGTATGGAAATGGAAGACGATACCTGGCACCTGGTCAAAGATGTGCCCAAGGTCCTCGGTTTTATCGGTGGCACAGCAGATCGTCCTGCGCCTATTTCCGACAAGGAGGCAGATGCAATCCTTCAGCGTGTTCAGGATGGTGTGGAAAAGCCTCGGCCCAAGGTGCTTTTCGACGTTGGCGAAGTGGTACGAGTCACCGATGGTCCTTTCAATGACTTTAACGGTGTAGTGGAAGAGGTTAACTTCGATAAAAACAGGCTGCTCGTTGCGGTCCAGATTTTTGGTAGAAGTACGCCGGTTGAACTTGAATTCAGTCAGGTTGAAAAAGCCTGATTCGAGACGCAGAATATGTTCTGCAAACAGTCCGTAGATGCGTAGTGAGCGCTTAGCTGAGTAGGCAGAGTACGGTTTTAATCATCGGGGAGCTGACCAGAGCTGAAAAGCGGCTGTGCAGCGTTCGAACCCGATCAGGAGAAAAATGAATGGCCAAGAAAGTCACGGCTTATATCAAGCTGCAAGTGCCTGCGGGTCAGGCAAATCCTAGCCCACCGGTAGGTCCGGCGCTGGGTCAGCACGGTGTCAACATCATGGAGTTCTGTAAGGCGTTTAATGCCTCTACGCAGAGCATGGAAGCAGGACTGCCTATCCCGGTTGTTATCACGGTCTACAGCGATCGTAGCTTCACATACATCCAGAAAACCCCACCTGCCTCTGTACTGTTGCGCAAGTCGGCTGGTCTGGCCAAAGGAAGTGGTCGGCCAAATACAGAGAAGGTTGGCAAGGTATCGCGAGCTCAGCTTGAAGAAATCGCGACAACCAAGAATCCCGATTTGACTGCTAGCGATATGGATGCAGCCGTACGCACTATCGCTGGAACCGCCCGTAGTATGGGTCTTGAAGTGGAGGGCGTGTAACGTGGCTAAACTAAGCAAGCGCGCGAAGGCAATTCGCGAGAAAGTCGACGCTGAAAAGCAGTACGACATTCAGGAAGCATTCTCTCTACTCAAGGAATTATCGACGGTCAAGTTCGCTGAATCGGTTGACGTTGCAGTGAATCTAGGCGTTGATCCTCGTAAGTCTGATCAGGTAGTTCGTGGATCCAGCGTATTGCCCAACGGCACAGGCAAGACAGTACGAGTCGCTGTATTTGCGCAAGGTGAGCAGGCCGAAGCGGCGAAAGCTGCGGGTGCAGATCAGGTGGGATTTGAAGAACTGGCTGAATCTATCAAGGCTGGCAACATGGACTTCGATGTGGTTATTGCAGCACCGGATGCCATGCGCGTTGTGGGTGCACTCGGTACGATACTGGGCCCACGTGGGCTTATGCCTAATCCTAAGGTTGGCACAGTGACCCCAAATGTTGCAGAAGCCGTAACAAACGCAAAGGCTGGTCAGGTTCGATACCGTGCTGACAAGGGCGGCATCGTCCACTGCACGCTGGGTAAGGCTACGTTCGAACCTCAGGCATTACAGGAAAACCTGCAGATGTTGTTGAACGACTTGGTCAAGGCAAAACCATCAGCTGCAAAAGGTATCTACATGCAGAAGGTGACAGTTTCCACCACAATGGGACCTGGCTTGACAATTGATCATTCATCACTGGTCTAATAGGCAGTGGTGTACGGTGTCGCTCTGCCAAGGCAGGGCGGCTAGAAGAACTTTGAGTGAGCAGGCGAACGGGTACCCCGGACTTCAAGTCCAGTGCCTTTTTCATTTCATGAGTGGTTTGCATGAATTGGATACTCGGTCTGTCTCATCGAAGACCGCAGGTGTCACCGTAGTTTGGGGGCTTAATTTCCTGCGCAGATGGGGACGCGTTTTGCCTAGCGGCAGATTACGCTGAACCGAGTGGGTAAGTGGTGAGATTTGAGGCAGACCTTTGTCTGCGGAGGATCTTATAGCTTGCAAGGCATGGCTTTTCAAATTTTCTTGAGAAGTCGTTTAATGAAAGGTGCTCTATGGCTCTGAGTTATGCAGAGAAGCAAGCCGTCGTAGCGGAAGTCGCAGATATTGCGGGTTCAGCTTTGTCGGCAGTTGCTGCCGAGTATCGGGGATTGAGCGTTTCGCAGCTCACCGCTTTACGTGCGAAAGCCCGTGAATCCGGTGTGTATGTGCGAGTCGTGAAAAACTCCCTGGCACGTCTGGCAGTCAAGGGGACTGAATTCGAGTGTATGAACGATCGCCTGAGCGGTCCGTTGATGTTGGCTTTCTCCAAAGAGGATCCCGGTGCAGCGGCTCGTTTGTTTCGCGATTTCGCCAAGGAAAATGACAAACTTGTTATTACTCTGGGTGCGGTTGGCGGAGAGACGATTGACCCAGGTGACATTGGAAAACTGGCCAACCTCCCGACTCGGGATGAGGCAATTTCCTTGTTGATGGCTGTCATGCAAGCGCCGGTTACCAAACTTGCGCGTACCTTGAATGAGGTTCCTGGAAAGCTCGTTAGAACAGTTGAAGCTGTTCGACTGAGTAAAGAAGCTTAATTCGAACCGGTTACACGGTTTACTCAATTTTATTTTAAGGGTTACTTGGTACTTCCCGGGTAACCTACCGGAGAAACAAGATGTCAGTATCAAAAGAAGATATGCTGGAAACCATTTCCAACATGTCAGTGATGGAGGTCGTTGACCTCATCAGTGCAATGGAAGAGAAGTTCGGCGTATCAGCAGCAGCAGCGGTAGCAGCAGCTCCGGCTGGTGGTGGCGATGCAGGCGGCGGCGCTGCTGAAGAGCAGACTGAGTTTGATGTCGTACTTGCAAGCTTCGGCGAGAACAAGGTAGGCGTTATCAAGGCAGTGCGCGGCGCGACTGGACTTGGCCTGAAAGAAGCGAAGGATCTCGTTGAAAGTGCACCGGCTCCTATCAAGGAAGGTGTTGCCAAAGGCGAAGCAGACGAACTGAAGAAGACGCTCGAAGAAGCCGGCGCTACCGTCGAGCTTAAGTAGTTTTTGTATCATCCGTTGCAGTCCGGAAGCCTTAGCGCTTCCGGACGTGACACCTATGGGCTGACAGTCGCTGTGACTGTCGGCCTGTCGTCGTTTCTGGCGGCAAAAAACCGAATTAGTGTGCTCGCCCGGCATGCGCCCTTCGTAACTGTGAGGAACGTTGATGGCTTTTTCGTTCACTGAAAAGAAACGCATCCGCAAGGATTTTGGAAAGCGCGCACCTATCCTGGAGGTGCCGTACCTGCTGCAGACGCAGCTGGATTCCTATCGAAACTTCCTGCAGGAGGATAAGGATACAGACAGCCGCGCTGAAGTCGGCTTGCATGGCGCATTCAATAGTGTCATGCCCATTGTCAGCTATTCGGGCAATGTAGAGCTTCATTACGTCAGCTATCGCCTTGGTAAGCCTGCCTTCGATGAGCGCGAATGCAAAGTGCGCGGACTGACATATGCGGCGCCTTTGCGCGTACTGGCCCGACTGATCATTTATGACAAGACAGCACCTGCCAGTAGTAAAGTGGTTAAAGACATTAAGGAACAGGAAGTCTTCATGGGCGAATTGCCGCTCATGACAGGTAACGGTACCTTCATCATCAATGGAACAGAGCGCGTCATCGTGTCTCAGTTACATCGTTCTCCTGGAGTGTTTTTCGATCACGATCGTGGCAAGACTCACTCGTCCGGCAAGCTGCTATTCAGCGCGCGAATCATTCCTTACCGCGGCTCATGGCTTGACTTCGAGTTCGATCCGAAGGATTGCGTGTTTGCCCGAATCGATCGTCGTCGTAAGCTGCCAGCCACCATCGTGCTGCGTGCGCTGGGTTACGAGACTAGCGAGATTCTGGAAAACTTCTTTGAGACACACAAGATTTCCTTCACCAAGACCAAGATCGAAATGGATCTGGTACCCGAGCGCCTGCGTGGTGAAACAGCAGCGTTTGACATTAAAGCGGGTAAGGAAGTTGTCGTAGAAACCGGTCGACGCATCTCCGCGCGACACGTAAGAGTGCTCGAACAAGCCAATATCAAGAAGCTGGAAATCCCGGCTGAGTATCTGGTCGGCAAGATTCTGTTTCATGATATTGCAGATCCTGAAACCGGCGAGCTAATGGCTGAGGCCAACGCCGAACTCACCGCCGAGTTGGTTGAGCAGATCCACGAGGCTGGCATCAAGAAGATCGAGGTTCTGTACGTCAATGATCTGGATCGTGGTCCTTATATCTCCAGCACGCTGCGTATAGATCCGACTCGCACACAGCTTGAAGCTCAGGTTGAAATCTACCGAATGATGCGACCCGGTGAGCCACCGACCAAGGAAGCAGCGCAAAACCTGTTCAATAATCTGTTTTTCGAACCGGATCGGTATGACCTGTCACCCGTAGGCCGAATGAAGTTCAACCGCCGTTTGATGCGTGAAGACACCGAAGGGCCTGGCACTCTGGATAAGGTTGATATTCAGTCAGTCATGCAAGTGCTGATAGACATCAGAAACGGTAACGGCACTGTCGATGACATCGATCATCTGGGTAACCGTCGTATTCGAAGTGTTGGCGAGATGGCCGAGAACGTGTTTCGCGTCGGTCTTGTTCGTGTTGAGCGAGCGGTGCGTGAGCGTCTGGGTATGGTTGAGTCTGAAGGCCTCATGCCTCAAGACATCATCAATGCGAAGCCGGTTGCTGCAGCGGTCAAGGAATTTTTTGGTTCCAGCCAGCTGTCTCAGTTCATGGATCAGAATAATCCGCTGTCCGAGGTCACTCACAAGCGCCGTATTTCAGCACTTGGACCTGGCGGTCTGACGCGAGAACGTGCAGGCTTTGAAGTGCGTGACGTGCATCCCACCCACTATGGTCGTGTATGCCCGATCGAGACACCGGAAGGTCCGAATATCGGACTGATCAACTCTCTGGCGGTCTATGCGCGTACTAACAACTTCGGTTTCCTGGAAACGCCTTATCGCAAGGTGACGAACGGCAAGGCGACAGACAAGATCGAATATCTGTCGGCTATCGAAGAAGGCAACTACGTTATTGCACAGGCCAATACAGATCTTGACGCTGATTCGAAGATAACTAACGATCTGGTCTCTGTTCGTACCAACAACGAATTCACCATGGCGATACCTGATCAGGTTGAGTACATGGATGTCTCGCCAAAACAGATCGTATCGGTTGCGGCAGCACTGATTCCATTCCTGGAGCACGATGATGCTAACCGCGCACTCATGGGATCAAACATGCAACGACAGGCTGTGCCTACGCTGCGTGCAGAGAAACCATTGGTCGGTACGGGTATCGAGCGAATCGTAGCCGTTGATTCTGGCTCCGCTGTTGTCGCCAAACGCGGTGGAAAAGTGGATTCAGTCGATGCTGCCCGAATCGTTGTGCGGGTACACGACTCCGAAGCCAGTGATGGTGCTGGTGGTGTTGATATCTACACCCTGACCAAATACACACGTTCAAATCAGAACACGTGCATTAATCAGCGTCCTCTGGTGCGTGTGGGTGATCAGATTGAGCGTGGTGATGTACTGGCTGATGGTCCGTCCACCGATATGGGTGAACTGGCGTTGGGACAAAACATGCTGGTGGCATTCATGCCATGGAATGGATACAACTATGAGGACTCCATCCTTATCTCCGAGCGTGTTGTTCAAGAAGATCGTTTCACGACCATTCATATTGAAGAACTCACGTCAGTGGCTCGTGATACGAAGCTGGGGCCTGAGGACATTACTGCCGATATTCCCAATGTCAGTGAGGGTCTGCTGTCCAAGCTCGATGAATCTGGAATTGTGTACGTCGGTGCTGAAGTGCAACCCAACGATATCCTGGTTGGCAAGGTAACACCCAAGGGTGAGACCCAGCTTACGCCGGAAGAGAAACTGCTGAGAGCTATTTTCGGCGAGAAGGCGTCTGACGTTAAGGACACTTCATTGCGCGTTCCTCCCGGTATGGACGGAACAGTTATCGATGTTCGCGTTTTTACTCGTGATGGTGTTGACAAGGACATGCGTGCCCAGCAAATCGAACGTGAAGAGCTGAAGCAGGTTCGCAAGGATATCGACGACGAAACTCGTATCATCGAAAGCGATATCTATGAGCGTATCGAGAAGCTGATCGTTAACAAGGAAGCCGACAACGGACCGGAAGGTCTGAACAAGGGCGACAAGGTAACGCGTGACTACCTGTCCAGTCTTGATAACGAAAAGTGGTTTCAGATATCAATGCAGGACGAGGCATTGAATGTTCAGCTTGAGAAAATCGGGCAGAGTATCAGTGACCATCGTGAAGCTTTCGAGCAACGTTTCCTCGAGCAGAAGGAGAAGATTACCTCTGGCGATGACCTGGCACCGGGCGTGTTGAAAATGGTCAAGGTCTATCTGGCTGTCAAGCGTCGTCTGCAACCGGGCGACAAGATGGCTGGACGACACGGTAACAAAGGTGTCATCTCCATGATCGTACCTACTGAAGATATGCCGTATTCAGAAGATGGATCACCGGTTGATATCTGCCTGAACCCATTGGGCGTGCCGTCTCGAATGAACGTTGGTCAGGTACTTGAAATGCATCTCGGTTGGGCGGCAAAGGGTCTTGGCCACAAGATCAATCGCATGATCAAGGCGCAGCAGGCAATAGCCGACATCAGGGCGTTCCTTGAGAAGATCTACAACCATGAAGGTGGTACCCAGCACGTGGATATCGCAGGCCTGACTGATGACGAGATAAAAGAGCTCGCCACCAATCTGGTACGCGGTGTACCGATGGCTACACCCGTATTTGATGGAGCCTCTGAGAAAGAGATTCGTCACATGCTGGCGTTGGCTGACCTGCCGGAATCCGGACAGTCCTTGCTGTTTGATGGTCGAACAGGTGACAGCTTCGAACGACCAGTATCGGTTGGTTACATGCACATGTTGAAACTTAACCACTTGGTTGACGACAAGATGCACGCACGTTCAACAGGTCCATATAGCCTGGTTACACAGCAACCGCTGGGTGGTAAGGCGCAGTTTGGTGGTCAGCGCTTTGGAGAGATGGAAGTCTGGGCACTGGAAGCCTATGGTGCGGCATACACGCTGCGCGAAATGCTGACAGTCAAGTCTGATGACGTGAAAGGCCGGAATACGATGTACAAGAACATCGTTGACGGTGATCACCGAATGGACGCGGGCATGCCTGAATCCTTCAATGTACTGCTCAAGGAAATACGCTCACTCGGTATCAATATCGAGCTTGAGCAAGACCAATAGCTGCTGATTACCATGCTATTAGTCCAACCAATAAGTTTTCCGCTGCAAACGATAGGGGAATGAAAGAATGAAAGATCTGCTGAATCTGTACAAGATGCAGGGCCAGACCGAAGAGTTTGATGCTATCCGTATCAAGCTCGCTTCACCCGAGACCATCCGATCATGGTCTTACGGTGAGGTCAAGAAGCCGGAAACAATCAACTACCGAACGTTCAAGCCTGAGCGTGATGGTCTGTTCTGTTCCAAGATATTTGGACCCGTTAAAGATTACGAATGCCTGTGTGGCAAGTACAAGCGCCTGAAGCATCGTGGTGTCGTCTGTGAAAAGTGTGGTGTTGAAGTGACACAGACTAAGGTACGCCGTGAGCGCATGGGTCATATTGACCTGGCGAGCCCGGTTGCCCACATCTGGTTTCTGAAATCACTGCCAAGCCGAATAGGCTTGTTGCTAGACATGACGCTTCGGGAAATCGAGCGTGTGCTGTACTTTGAAGCCTACGTGGTTATTGATCCGGGTATGACTACTCTCGAAACAGGCCAGCTACTGTCAGATGAGCAGTACCTGGAAGCTATCGAGGAACACGGCGACGAATTCGACGCTCGTATGGGTGCTGAAGCGGTGCACGATTTGTTGAAAGACATTGAGATGCCCACTGATGCGGAAAACCTGCGCGAAGAGATCGATGCGACTAAATCAGAGACAAAACTGAAGCGTCTGACCAAGCGTCTGAAGCTGGTTGAGTCTTTCATAGCATCAGGTAATCGTCCGGAGTGGATGGTCATGACTATCCTGCCGGTATTGCCACCCGATTTGCGTCCGTTGGTGCCGTTGGATGGCGGCCGATTTGCCACATCCGATCTGAACGATCTGTATCGGCGAGTTATCAACCGTAACAACCGGCTGCGTCGTCTGCTTGAACTCAACGCGCCGGATATCATCGTGCGCAACGAGAAGCGCATGCTGCAGGAATCTGTCGATGCATTGCTGGACAACGGTCGTCGTGGTCGAGCTATCACCGGTTCTAACAAGCGTCCATTGAAGTCGCTTGCAGACATGATCAAAGGCAAGCAGGGTCGATTCCGTCAGAACCTATTGGGCAAGCGCGTGGATTACTCCGGTCGTTCCGTGATCGTGGTAGGACCTACGCTCCGGCTGCACCAGTGCGGTCTGCCGAAGAAAATGGCTCTTGAGCTTTTCAAGCCGTTCATCTTTTCAAAACTGCAGATGCGTGGCATGGCCACGACGATCAAGGCTGCCAAGAAGATGGTCGAGCGTGAAGGCGCAGAGGTCTGGGACATCCTTGAAGAGGTTATCCGTGAGCATCCAGTCATGCTCAACCGTGCTCCGACACTTCACCGCCTCGGTATTCAGGCATTTGAACCCGTATTGATCGAAGGCAAGGCTATCCAGCTTCATCCTCTGGTTTGTGCTGCATTCAACGCTGACTTTGACGGTGACCAGATGGCGGTTCACGTGCCACTGTCCATCGAAGCTCAGCTGGAAGCTCGAGCGTTGATGATGTCGACCAACAACGTCCTGTCACCTGCTAACGGTGAGCCGATTATCGTACCTTCTCAGGATATCGTTCTGGGTCTGTATTATATGACGCGAACTCGTGTTAATGCGAAAGGCGAAGGTATGGCGTTCCGCGATATCGCTGAGTGTCATCGAGCCTACGAAAGTAAAGTGGCTGATTTGCATGCCATGGTGACCGTACGAATCATGGATTCGGTTCAGAATGAAGCGGGTCGGTGGGTACAACAGGCACGTCGGGTCGAGACCACAGTGGGTCGAGCTATCGTCTCAGAGATTCTGCCTCCCGGGCTTGAGTTTGCCAATGTCGACCTGAACCTGACCAAGAAAAACATTTCCAAGCTGATCAACCTTTGCTACCGCCGTCTGGGTCTTAAAGAGTCGGTTATATTCGCAGATCAGCTCATGTACCTGGGTTTCCGATACGCCACGCTTGCGGGTGTCTCCATCGGCATTGAAGACATGATGGTGCCGGACGACAAAAAGACACTGGTAGCAGCAGCCGAGAGTGAAGTTCGGGAAATTCAGACGCAGTATTCTGAAGGTCTCGTAACTAACGGTGAGCGTTACAACAAGGTCGTTGATATCTGGTCAGCAGCTAACGATCAGGTAGCCAAGTCCATGATGTCCAGTCTGGGTACAGAGGATGTTGTTAACGCCAAGGGCGAAACGGTTCAGCAGGAATCATTTAATTCCATCTTCATGATGGCCGATTCTGGTGCTCGTGGTTCTGCTGCTCAGATTCGTCAGCTAGCGGGTATGCGTGGTTTGATGGCAAAGCCTGATGGCTCAATCATCGAAACGCCAATCATCGCCAACTTCCGTGAAGGTCTGAACGTTAACCAGTACTTCATTTCTACTCACGGTGCTCGAAAGGGTCTCGCGGATACGGCATTGAAGACAGCTAACTCCGGTTACCTGACACGCCGACTTGTCGATGTTGCACAGGACATGGTGGTTGTGGATCCCGATTGTGGAACCGAAAACGGTCTAACCATGAAACCGATCATCGAAGGTGGTGATGTGGTTGAAGCACTGCGTGAACGAGTGCTGGGTCGAGTTATTGCGGCACCCATCATGAAGCCGGGTGATGATAAGGCAGTCCTTCTCGACGCGGGCACCTTGCTCGATGAACATATGGTAGACATGCTGGAAGAGGCAGGCGTAGACGAGATACTGGTACGGTCTGCTATTACCTGTGAAGCGGACTACGGTGTTTGCGCGGCGTGTTACGGTCGTGATCTGGCGCGTGGCCATATCATCAATATCGGTGAGGCAGTGGGCGTCATGGCTGCTCAGTCTATCGGTGAGCCTGGTACCCAGCTGACCATGCGTACGTTCCACATAGGTGGTGCAGCAAGTCGATCAGCTGCGGCAAGTAGCGTCGAGTCCAAGTCGAAGGGTTCTGTGCGTTTGCACAACATGAAGGAAATCTCTAACCGCGAAGGCAAGTTGATGGCGGTATCCCGTTCTGCTGAACTGGCTGTTGTTGATGAGGCCGG
>Ga0209831_1000091_pt1 | contig 74495 bp, 70 predicted proteins | sample Maine_Asex4_meta_FD_187451 | JGI IMG/M metagenome (GOLD analysis project Ga0209831, IMG submission 187451) | Marine algal microbial communities from Maine, USA - Maine_Asex4_metaG (SPAdes) (version 2) | ecosystem: Host-associated > Algae > Red algae > Unclassified | place: Maine, USA | collected... | reverse complement strand
CGGTGGGCACTTGCCCCAAAACGTCAACGATTTCGGCCAACATGACCGGCTCATGCGCAAACACGGTGGCGCCTCGCATCCGCAGAGGGGTCAAAGCGAAGCGGCTCCCCGACTGCGAGGAACACCGGAGCGGCCCATCGGCCGTTCCTCGAAGAACTGGTGTCTTCCCGGTTTTGTCTCCAGGATAGACTCGATGGCAAGCGGGCGGAGTAGGGGCTCTCCATCGTGTCCTTCGAGGAACGACCCATGGGCCGCTGTGCTCCTCGTTGCTTCGCAATCAGGCATTCGCTTCGCGCCGTGCCTGCTGCGGATTGCGGGGTGTCAGTATTGCTAGTTCCTTGGTTGAGGTCTGGTCGTGGTGGGTTCGAGAGGTGAGTGCCGAAGCGAAGCGGCGTTGCGATTGCGAGGGTCGTATCCGCAGAGCAACCGAAGCGCAGCGGCGTTGCGATTGCGGGGGTCACAGCAGGTCGCTGACGTCGATGAGGTTGTCGAGGGCGGTTTCTGGGTTGTGGACGTCGGCGGGGAAGATGGCGATGTGGTTGGCGGCGCCGATGAGGGTGGCGTCTTTGTCGATGTTGGCAAAGGCTCGCAGGTGCTCGGGCAGATTGATGCGGCCCTGAGCGTCGATCGATGATTGGGCGACGGCAGCCATGAAGTTGGTGAGCTGGCGTTGGGTGAAGCGGCCTTGGCGCTTTGCTTCTTGCAGTCGTCCGACCATGAGTTTGAATTCATCGGCGGGGTAGACAGCAAGGCATTGCTGGCTGGTTTCCGGAGCGATGAAGCAGACGCGTTGATCGCCGAAGCCGTCGCGAAAAACCGCAGGCAGAGCGACGCGTCCCTTGGCGTCGATGCGGTGCTGGTATGCGCCGAAGAATTCCACGAAAAGTCCGAAAGTTCCATCCCAGAGCGAGTCGGTATGACTCCGAGGCGGAGCTGCTTGTTCTCAACGCTGAAAACCATGGTCGGTCCCCTGTTGCCTTTGGCAGTCCGCTTACTCAACATGAGCCACATTAGCCACACACGCCCCACCCGTCAACACCTTTGCCCCACATTCCCCCACTTCTCCCCACCACTGTTCCGCATTTCGACCCCAGACCGTTGCCACCGCAACGATTCAGGACTTAGCGAGGGCCTCCGCTTTTTACGCCCAGCACGTCGACCACAGCAGCTTCGAGCGCCGATGTCGTGATACCCAGGTCCTGGGTGGGAATCGCAGCGGTCACCAACGAGCGTTGTTCCGCCAGAAGATAGTCGCTTATGCGCGCGCTCGATCCATCGACAACGGCCATGGACTGCACCCGACTCCCCCACCTCGTGCGGCGTTGCGACAGCCCCACGGTCTTGGCGGGCCCAACGAGCAGCTCGCCCCAGCCGCTTCCGGCCCAGCACGCCACCGTGGCAGCTGCAGTGCGCACCGGCGAGGCGTCGCACAGTTCGGTGTCGATGCCGAGCGTGGTCAGTGCTCGGCGCCACAGCCGGCCAACGATCAGGAAGTTCTCGCTGAGCTGCGGCGACCACAGAGGACTGGATCTGGGCGCCAGCACGTCGATCCATACGGTCGTGGTCGGGTCGATGAACACGGCCCCACCGCCACTTCGCCGCGGCGCCAGCTCGATTTTATCGGCATTCAGACGTTGGAGGTCGAACTGCTCGGGTTGCTGCGAGCTACCCATGGCCACCGCTGCTGTCGTTGGGCGCATGACCCAGACTTCAGTGGTGTCGCCCTCGGTCGGCATGGGCAACGCATGGAGTTCGGCAACCGTGCCCCGAAGCTCACGCAGGATGATGTCGGTTGGCTCGGGCGCTTGTTCAACCACGTTCTGGAAGCGATCGCATCGACCGGCACCATTCCAGGTACACGATCGCGTCGTGTGCGGTGGGCGATTCCTCACCGGACAGGGTGGTAGTGCGAAAAGCCATATAGTCCGCGGGCGGGATGGGTAGGTGCGAGCCCGTCGCCCACCACCGGGTCGGAGCAAGAACCGTTGCCTGGCGAATCGCGGTTGGAATGAGCTGTGGTTTCCTCACCAATGCTGACGCAATACGGAGCATCAGTGAAACAGTGTTGCGCACCTGCCGAATGTACCCGCAGAACAGCGCGCCCCGGATTGACCGACCAGACTGGCTATCGTTGCGCGGCAGCCAAGCCGGAGGACACGTGAGCCAACAAGTAGCGGAGACGCCACGGACAGAATCGTTCATCGATCTGTTTCGCTCGATGACAGCCAACATCGAACAAGTAATCAAGGGCAAGCGCGACGTGGTACAGCTGACGTTGTTGGCGCTGTTGGCCGAGGGCCACGTGCTTCTCGAAGACGCCCCCGGTCTCGGCAAGACCACGATTGGTAAAGCACTGGCAGCAACGCTCGACGTGCCCTTCGGTCGCGTCCAATTCACCCCCGACCTGTTGCCCAGCGATGTGGTTGGTGTGTCCATCTGGAACCGCAGTTCCAACGAGTTCGAATTCCGGCCCGGCCCCATCTTCAACGGCATCGTCTTGGCCGATGAGGTCAACCGAAGCTCACCCAAGACACAGTCGGCCCTGCTCGAAGCAATGGCCGAGCGTCAGGTGACCGTCGACGGCGTGACCCGCAGTCTGACTCGACCATTCATGGTGATCGCCACGCAGAACCCGCTCGAGCACGAGGGCACCTATCCGCTTCCCGAAAGCCAACTCGACCGCTTCCTGGTCAAGATCTCGGTGGGCTACCCCGAACGGGCGGCGGAACTCGAAATTCTCGATTCTCACGGTGCGGTCGACTTGCTCGAGAACGTCGAGGCCATCACCGACACCCGTAAGGTCCAGTCGATGATCCGGGCGGTCAAGTCCGTTCACGTTTCGCCCGCGTTGCAGGGTTATCTGATCGATATCGCCGACGCGACTCGCCGACACCCGGCACTGTCGCTGGGCGCTTCACCTCGAGCCACGTTGGCCTTGCAACGAATCGCCCGAGCTCGCGCCGCCGCCGCGGGCCGCAACTTTGCCACCCCCGACGATGTCAAGGCACTGGCTCCCCACGTGTTGTCGCACCGCCTGATGTTGAACCACGATGCCGAACTGCGCGGCGTCACCGCCGCCGAACTCGTCGACGAAATCCTTCAGGTGATTCCCGCCGGAGCTGCGTAGCTCCATGCCCACACGAACGGGGATCACGACGCTCGTTTTCGCCGTAGTGTTCCTGGCCGCGGGGCGGGTGTTCGCCATCTTCGAGTTGTACATCGTGGCCGCAGCCATGTTGGCACTGGTCGCCTGCGCAAGCCTCTGGGTAGTACTGAACTGGCGGTCACTTCGAGTTCACCGGGCTGTTCATCCTGACCGGCTTCATGCCGGCGCATCCAGCACGGTCACGCTCGATCTGTCGAATGAGCGACTTCTCCCGACGCCTGTTGCCCGCATCACCGACAAGGTCGAAGGCACCGTTCGCGCCGACGCTCAGGTTCCCCCGATCCGACGACACGCGCATACTCGGGCCAGCTATCGCGTGCCGACAGAAACACGGGGCCGCATCGAGATCGGCCCCATGACGACACAGGTGACCGACCCATTCGGGCTGGCGTCGTCGAAACGGACATCGGCGCCCGATGCCAGCCTGCTCGTGCTGCCGCGCATTGATGTCATTGCTCCTCCCCCACAGCCAGGTGGCTCGACGGCTCAGAAAGTGGATCGATCCCCGAACCGAGTCGGCACCAATGGCGAAGAATTCGCCGCGTTACGCAGCTATGTGACCGGCGATGACCTGCGCAAAGTGCACTGGCCGAGTAGTGCCCGCACCGGTGATCTGGTCGTGCGCAACGAGTACATTCCCGAGCACGGTCACTCGATGATTCTGCTCGACGTTCGTGCCAGTGCTGCTGACCCGGAAACGTTCGAGAAAATGGTGTCGGCGGCGGCCAGCATCGTGGTTGCCTGCCGAGAACGAGGAGACCGTGTCCGCCTGGTCACGACCGACAGTGTTGACCACACCGCCGACACCTCGGCTGGATGTGATGCAATTCTCGACCTGCTCGCCGTCGTCGAGCAGACCACAACAGCGTCGGTCTCGCTCCCGTTCAAAATCGGTCGAACAGGCGCGGAAGCCGGCGCCATGGTCGTTGCCAGCGACGCCGAAACGCTGATTGCGTCGGTCCAACGTGGGCGCAAGAGCACAGCTGGAACCTTCGTTGTCCAGTTCCAGCCGGTCGGGGCGAAGGCAAATAGCGGGACGGCCCGACTACCTTCGGGTCGCATGATCACTATCGAGCAAGGTGACGACTTTGCCGTCGCGTGGAGCCGAGCGGTGCTGCGATGACAGCCACGGGGCAACAGGGCACCCAGGACCTGCGTTGGGTCTGGTTTGCATCAGAGGTATTGCTGGTCGCGACCTCGGTCGCCACCGTGTTCATGCTGCAACGGATATTCAGCGACGACACGTTCGTCAACCCACTACTGTTCACACTGCTGGTCGGCCACGGCGTTCTCATCGCCATGCGGTGGTTCGGTTTCGGCACGGTGAGCGCAGCAGTGGTTTCGCTCGTCGCTACTGCAGCCGCCATTGTGGCCATTCACTACTCGGCCTCGGCCATGGCAGCCATTGTCCCGACATCGGCGACCATCGAGCAGTTCCGCCTCGACATGACCCAAGCCCAGGAGCTGTTCAACTCGACGCAGGCGCCTGTCCCCGCGGTCACTGGCTTCTTGGTAGTTTCTTCGCTTGGCCTTTGGGTCATTGCGTTCGCGGCCGATTGGGCGGCATTTCGGCTGTTCGCGCCCGGCCAGGCTCTGATCCCGTTCATCTCGATGCTGATCTTCGTTTCGCTACTGGGGATCGAAGAGAACCGCATCTCCACCACGGCAGTGGCACTGGTCACCGGGGTGTTGTTCCTGCTTGCGCATCGGGCGGCCTCACGGGCAGCGCACGGCGTGTGGCTCGACCACGGGCCGGGGCGCGGCTATGTGTCCTTGATGGTGGCCGGCGGCATCGTGGCCGTCATCGCCGCGCTCGTTGGCGTGCTGGGCGGACCATCGGTGCCGGGCGCCAACGAAGCACCATTGGTCGAACTCGGCGACGAATCCCGAGAACAGAACAAGCCGCTCGAAGTCACCTCGCCGCTCGTGCAGATTCAACCTCGCCTCGTCGACCAGAGCAACGAAGTGTTGTTCACCGTCGAAACCAATCAACGGGCCTACTGGCGAATCGCTGCGCTCGACGTCTTCGATGGATCCCTGTGGCGTTCCCAGGGCCAGTTCCGTTCGGCCAACGACGCGCTTCCCGTGGACTACCCCAGCAATGCACCCGTCGATTCCGTGACGTCGACCTTTGATTTGGGCCAGCTGAACGTCGTATGGGCGCCCGCTGCGTATCTGCCGACCGGATTCCAGAACCTGAGCGGTGCAGGGGTGAACTACGAGTCCGAGAGTGCGACCTTCATCGTCGACACCAACGACCAGCTCGTCTCCGATGGGCTGATCTATACCGTGACTTCGCAGATCCCGCGGTTCACGCCCGATGGGCTGCGGGCGCTTGCGGCATCGAGCGACGAGACCGTCGACGAGCGCTACCTGGCGCTACCCGACGACTACAGCCCGCTGGCTCGCCAAACCGCCGAGCAGATCACCGTCGGCCTGACCTCGCCCTATGACCAGGCGCTGGCATTGCAGAACTATTTTCGTGAGAACTTCACCTACGACATCGACGTGGCCAAGGGCCATGACATCCAGCGGCTCGAAGACTTCTTGACCGTGCAGCGAGGCTACTGCGAGCAATTCGCCGGCACCTATGCATCGATGGCCCGAGCCATTGGTCTTCCGGCCCGAGTCGCTACAGGGTTCACCACGGGTGACCCTTCGCCGAACAATCCGAACGTGTACGAAGTCCGCGGCCTACATGCTCACGCCTGGCCCGAGGTCTTCATTTCGGGCGCCGGCTGGGTGGCCTTCGAGCCCACCCCGGGCCGGGGCGCACCCAATGCCAGCGAGTACACCGGCGTGCCCGAATCCCAGGACTCCTTCGATGCCGACGCCGAGGGCGCCGAGCAAGCTGAGCAGACGCCGGAAGAAGCGGCCGCCGAGTCCAGCGCCGCCCAGGCGCCAACTCCGACGCCGGTTCCCCCGCCTCCTGCCGAACAAATCCCGCCAGCAGTCGATGTCGAGCCGGTCGAGCCGGTGCTCGAGGCAGAACCGGGCTCCAACGCGCTGCGCAATATCGTTTTGGCTGTCGCCGCGATGGGGGCGTGGGCCTTTGGCGTCCCTGCTCTCAAGCGGTGGCGTAAGCGCCGACAGGCTGCTCGCATCGGCACCGACTCGCGTCGGCGGGTCACCCTTGCGTGGGCAGGCGTGGTCGACTTCCTCGAGGCACGTGGTCAGGAACCGTTCGAGTCCGAGACGCTTCAGGAATATGCCGAACGGGTCCAACGTGACCAGCCGAGCATCTACCCGGCCTTCGACAACCTGACTGCTTTGGCTGTCGAGGCGTCGTACCGGTCGGTACTTCCATCAGACGAACACGCCGACGAAGCCGAGCGCTTGGCCGGCGACATCATGCAAACGTTGATCACCGCCCAGTCGTGGCCAAAGCGCGGTGCCATGGAATTGGACCCTCGGCCACTCATCAAGGTCAGCGACCCGGTTGGCGACCTGGCTGACCGCCTCGCAACCGGCGCCTCGGCCTAACTACCCGAGCGGTTTCTAACTGCCCGAGCGGTTTCTAACTGCTCAAGCGGTTTCTAACTGCTCAAGGGCCCGGCTGCTCAAGAGCCTGGCTGGCCGAGCGGTTCTAGGCTTCTTCGTCTTTGAGACGGTCGCGGAGTCGTTGGGCGGGTTCAGCGAACGGACCCCGACCCGAGCCACGCAGTTGCTGGGCGATCTGGTCGATGCCGACCTTGCCCAGCGATCGGGCGCCGCGCTCGAGTACCAAAGCAGCACCGAGCATGATGAGAAAGCCCACAAACGCCAGCAGGAAGCTCATGGACAGCGTGGCCACCATGATGATCAAGCCAACGAAAAATCCTGCCGTGGCCCAACGGACGCTGCGTAATGGCGCGGTGTAGACCGTTGTTGACCCGACTTCTTTGGCAAGGCTCGGATCAGTCTCGTAGAGCTTCTCTTCGATCTCGCTGAGAATTCGCTGCTCGTCTTCTGAAAGCGGCACCGTCTTATCATCCCACAGCCGTGGCCGTTCAACAACGCGGAGACGGCAAAAAAGTGCCAAGCGGCCACGATCACACCAAAATCAGCCCCAGGGGTTCTCGTTTTTGTCTCGGGCTGCGAGGCGCTCACCCGGTTTGGCCAGCACCGCGGGGCCGATGCTGTCGATTCCGAACTTGCGTCGGATCTCGTCGACGGCTTCATCGGCCAGCTTCCAGTCCGATCGGCTGGGGTCGTTGGTGTTCGCGTCACCCATGGCGTCGTCGAGGGTCAGCTGCTCGTGTTGTTCTTCTTCGAGACCGCTTGCGCCCACCCCGAGCAGGCGGACACCTTTGCCCAGATCGACCTTGTCGAGAAGCTCGTGGGCAACCTGGCTGATTCCCATGCCGCTGTCGGTCGAGCTCCGCGGGGTCAGGCTGCGGGTGATGGTGCTGAAGTCGCCGAAACGAACTTTGATGGAGATGGTCCGCGCTTGCAGCCCCGCCCTGCGTAATCGCCCGGCGACCGAGTCGCTCATGCGCACCAGATGGCGGCCGAGGTCGCCGCGATCGTGCAGGTCGAACTGAAACGTCTGTTCCTGACTGATGGACTTGGCGCGTTGGTCGGGTTCGACGGACCGATCGTCTCGGGCGTTGGCGAGGTTGTGCAGATGCTGCCCCGACGCTTTACCCACCACCGACACGACTCGTTCGACCGGCATGTCGGCGATGTCGCCCACCGTGGTGATGCCGAGGCGCTCGAGCTTGGTCATGGTGGCAGGGCCGACACCCCACAGCGCTCGCGCCGGAAGCGGCCGCAGGAATTCGAGCTCTCGCCCCGGTGCCACCACGAAAACGCCGGCGCCGGGCACGGGCCCGGCGCGACTCGCGCTCGGCTTGGCTCGTTCCGACGCCAGTTTGGCGACGAACTTGGTGGCCGCTACGCCAGCCGAACACCACAGTCCGACTTCGTCGAAGATGGTTTGGCGCAGTGTGGCGGCAATGGCGCTACCACTGCCGAAGAGCCGACGGCCCGACGTGACATCGAGAAATGCTTCGTCGAGCGACAGTGGTTCGATCAGAGGCGTGAAGCGAGCCATGATCTCCATGATCTGGGTGCTGAGGTCTCGGTAGTAGTCATGGTCGCCATCGAGAAAGACCGCATTGGGGCACAACCGGCGGGCTTGAGTCGACGGCATGGCCGATCGAACGCCGTAGAAGCGGGCTTCGTAGCTTGCGGCGGCAACAACGCCACGACGACCAGCACCCCCCACCACCACGGGTGAACCTCGCAGTTCGGGTCGACGCAAGATCTCTGCCGAGGCATAGAAGGCGTCCATGTCGACGTGCAGGATTGTGCGGTCAGGTGCCATCGGTGAAAGCGAGCAGCTCGGCGTGAAAGTCTCGCCCGCTACCGGTGACACGGTACTCCCATTGCCCGGGTGCGACCGATGCGGGCGCACCAGGAGCGAACAGCTGGCCGACGCAGTGCTGCAGCGGTTCGCGAACCCACTGCGGGCTCATGTCGAGCAGCGCGTGTGCCTGATCGGCGCTGACCCATCGCCCGTCGACCACCACGTTGTCGGGATCGTCGACATGCAGCTCACCGGCATGGCGCGCGGCTTGGAACACCTGTGCGTGCAGCGTCATGTCTCGGCCCACGAATTCCACGTTGACGCTGTACAGCATGTGGGACCAGTCGCTGACGACGACCGACGTCTCCTCGATGACTTCGCGTTGCAGCGCTTCGAGTACCTGTTCGCCGGGGTCGACGACTCCACCGGGCGTGCTCCAGTCGAGTGAGCCGTTGCGGCGCTGATTCTGTACGAGCAGCAGTTGTTGTTGGTCGATGATGATGCCCGAAGCAACCGTCCATGCCTGCACCTTCTTAGTATTGCTCACCGTTACCCTGACGGCTGTGCCGAGCAATGAAGACACCCAGCCAACGGTCGTGCCCTCTGCCTTGCCCAGTGGTCGTGCCCGAGCGCTGGCGGCGATAGCCATCTTGATCGGTGGTGCGTGCGGCGCCATGATCGGTTATTCGTTCGCCGAGTTGCAGTGCACCGGCGATTGCACCACGTGGAAAGGCATCGGCCTGCTCATCGGAGCAGTGTTCGCGTCGGTCGGCGTTGCCATCGTCGCTGTTCTGACATTGCGGGCCATGGACGAATGGCAGACCACGACCGAACGAGAGCGCAAGAAGCTCGACTCGTGAGCCTGCACCAGGAACTGCACGACTTGGCGTGTGAGACCGCGCGAGAGGCTGCTGCCATGGTGCTCGGTCGCCATGGCGAACACCACCGAGTCGACACCAAGGCATCGGATATCGACCTGGTCACCGAGGTCGACCGGGCGTCGGAAGTGTTGATCACCCAACGCCTGCTTGCGGCCCGGCCCGGCGATGGCGTGGTGGGCGAAGAAGGAGCCAACGTCACCGGAAGTTCCGGAGTGGAATGGCTTGTGGATCCCATCGATGGCACCACCAGCTTCGTATACGGCCTACCCGGCTTTTCGGTCTCGATCGCCGCTCGCGTCGCAGAGCAGGTGGTGGCCGGCTGTGTCGTTGCGCCGGCGTTCACCACCGAGTACAGCGCAATCATCGGTCAGGGCGCCACTATGAACGGCAAGCAGATTCGATGCCGCCCGGTCTCCTCGTTGTCCAAGGCCTTGATCGGAACCGGCTTCTCCCCCGACCACGAACGCCGAGTCCGACAGGGGCGCGTGTTCGGCGCCATCATTCCCCAAATTCGCGACATCCGGCGCATGGGCTCTGCTGCGATCGATCTGTGCGCCGTTGCTGGCGGCCAACTCGATGGCTACTTCGAGATCGGGCTGAGCTTGTGGGATTACGCCGCGGGCGCGCTCATTGCGGCCGAAGCTGGCGCGGTGACCATCGTCGAGCCCGACCACACGTCTGAACGGGCGTTCCTGCTGGCTGCAGCTCCCGGGATCAGCAGTGAGTTGGTCGCGTTGCTTCGAGCCCACAACGCTGACAAGGTATAGCCCCGAACGGGTGTAAATCAGAAACACCCGGTAATGCCGCCTTTTCGGTGGCCGCGTCAGGCACGATTGCATAGTGGAAACACAAGTACTTACCGTCGAAGACGACGATTCGATTCGCACCGTCGTCAAACTCGCGCTCGAAGACGAGGGCTGGGGCGTGATCGAAGCCGACAACGGCGAAGACGCGCTCACCCTTTTTCGAGACGAGGGTGCCGACGTTGTTCTGATCGACATCATGTTGCCGGGCATGAACGGGTTCGAGGTCTGCCGCTCGATTCGCCGCACGACCGACGTGCCCATCATCATGGTCACGGCTCGTAGTGACACCCACGATGTCGTTGCTGGTCTCGAAGCCGGCGCCGATGACTACCTGACCAAGCCGTTCGAGCCCAAAGAGCTCAGTGCACGCATTCGTGCGCTGCTGCGGCGCTCTCGATCGGCGGGTACCGACGCCGCCCAGATGACGTTCGGCGAACTCGAAGTCAGCCCCGAGCAAGGCGTGGTATTGTTGCGCGGCGATCAGGTCCACCTGACCAAGACCGAGTTCAAGCTGCTGGTCGAGCTCGCATCGGGTCCGGGCAAGGTGTTCAGTCGCGAGACCCTGCTGGAAAAGGTCTGGGGCTACGACTACTTCGGTGATGGCCGCCTGGTCGATGTACATGTGCGCCGACTTCGCACCAAGATCGAACCGGACCCGGCAGATCCTCGTTATGTGGTGACCGTCCGCGGCCTCGGCTACAAGCTCGTTCCCTAGCCTCTAGCAATGACAAGGCGGCTGGGGCTCAGAGCTCGAGTGATCATCGCGTTCGTTATTGGCGCGCTGATGCTGTCGACCCTGCTGTCGACCGTGACCTATTCGGTGACCCGGGCGAGACTGACCGAGTCACGCGAGCAGGCTGCACTGATCAGCGCGCAAGAGCATGCGATAGATATCAACGCCGAGTTGGACGCCGACAGCGACATATCCGATCTCGTACCTGCGATGCTCGACGTGATCGTGCCAGAGGGCACTTCCCAGGGAATGTTGTACAACTCGGTGAGCCAGTGGGTTGATGTGTCGGTGTTGACCGAGAACCGACTCGATCCTGAATTCGTACGTACGCTTCGAGCGGGTTCCGCCGCAGTGATGACGGTGGAGATCGACGAGGTTCTGCACCATGTCGTTGGACTCCCTATCCCCCGCTTGCAGGCCAATGCGTCCTATATCCAGGCGGTAAAGCTGACCGAAGTCGAGGACGATCTCAACTCATTGACCCTCACGCTCGTGGGCGCATCTGCGATCACTGCCATGCTCGGTATGGGTTTTGGCGTATGGGTGTCCAAGCGGCTGCTGGCGCCGGTCCACCGGATCAGCGAAGCCGCCGGTCTGGTCGCCGACGGTGACCTCTCCACTCGTCTGAAGTCGGCCGGCGACCCCGATCTGGACCAGCTCATCATGTCGTTCAATGGCATGACCGGATCGTTGCAAGAGCGCATCGAGCGAGACTCGAGATTCGCCAGCGACGTCAGCCACGAACTGCGATCGCCGTTGATGACCCTGACCGGTTCGGTCGCGGTGCTCGAGCGCCGCCGAGACGACATGCCCGAACGAGCCCAGTTGGCGCTCGATCTGCTGTCCACCGATATCAAGCGCTTCAAGTTACTGGTCGAAGATCTGCTCGAGATCAGCCGCTTCGATGTAGGTGCGGTGCAGCTCGACATCGAAGAAGTCATGTTCGGCGAGTTCGTACGTCAGGCCATCGGGGCGGCGGTGGCTCGTGAGCGCGACGTGCCGATCATCCATGGCGAGGGCACCAACGAGTTGTTCGTAGAGCTCGACAAGAGACGGATCGCACAAGTGATTCGTAACTTGAGCGAGAACGCGGACAAATACGCCGGTGGTGTCACGCAGATTCGCTTGGAACACGACGGCGACGACGTGCGAATCGAACTCGAAGACGAAGGCCCCGGGGTTCCGGTCGACGAACGAGAATTGATCTTCGAACGATTCGCACGCGGCAGCGAAGGTGGGCGACGTGGCTCGGGAACCGGTGTGGGTCTCGGGCTTTCACTGGTCACCGAGCACCTACGGTTGCACGGTGGAACGGTCTCGGTGGCCGATCGCGTAGACGGACTGCTGGGTGCCCGTTTCATCATCTCGTTGCCGGGTGTGGTGGTCGAATGATGCGCACTCTGGCCCAGTCGTTCGTGTTTGTCGCGCTGCTGTTGTTTGCGGGTGCATGCGGCCTGGCGGCCGATGAGTCACCTCGTGTGCTCGACGCAGACGACCCAGACAAATTGCCCGCGGAGTTGCGATTTGGTCAGGACACCACACCTTCCCAGGGACCGGGTGCCGACCAAATACATCTCGTGCAGGGCGGACGGCTGGTCACGGTCGAGCGTGGCATCGTCAACACCGTCGACGAGCTCATGAGTATTCTGCTCGGCTCCACGTTCCCCGGGGAACGGGCGGACGGGATCCGATCCGCTCTCGATCTGACTCGACCGGTGGTGCAGAACATCGAAATCGCGCCCCTGTCCAACGTTGCGATTGTCGACTTCGCGCCCAGCGACCGCAACCCGAGCAACGACGAACAGAAGATTGCTTTTGCGCAGATCGTCTACACGTTGACATCGCTGCCCGAGATCGAAGCGGTCCAGTTCGTGCAGACGGATCCAAACGACCCCGAGGCAGGGCCGGTAGGGCTTGCCGTGCAGACCGACACGGGCAGCACTCTGCCCGGAGCCGTGGTGACCCGCGACGACTTTTCCCAGTTGAGACCCATAGTGGCGCCCCAGCCCTCTTTCGACATCCCGATCGAAGAGCCGACGGCGACGCCTGTTCCCGGTGCACCCCCGACCATGGAATTGCAGGTGTGGTTGCTGAACTTGGAAAGTCAACTGACACCGGTGCTCCGCAGCGTCGAACGATCTGCCGATGGGTTACTTTTCGCTCTGATCGAAGAGGGCCTCATACTGGGCAATCAAGAGGAGGCTGGGGTGCGTTCTGCGTTACCCCCTGACGCGTTCGCGAACCCGGTCTCGGTTCAGACGTTCGACGTGACGCTATTCGAAGCGCTTGACAACCCCGAGCTGCCCGATGACGACACCAGCGAACCCGATGCCTCGGGCGACACCAGTGCAGCTGAGCTGCCCGACGACACTGGGACATCCGACGACACTGGGACATCCGACGACACTGGGACATCCGACGACGAGGAACCGGCACTGGTGACCATTGCCACTGTCGACCTCACCGCCGGAAGCTTGCCATCACCAGATGACGGCAACGAGCTCTACCTGGCTGCGGCTCAGATTGTGTTCACGCTCACGGAACTCGACGAAATCGATCAGGTGTCCATCTCGATCGATGGCTTCGCGGCATCGATCCCGTGGGACGACGGCGTAACCCAGCCGACTGACCCCGATCTGCCCATTGGACTGGACCGCAGCAACTACGCCGGTGCGCTTACCGGACGAGACCAACCCGACGCCACGCCGGTCCCCACACCCGACGGTTAGCACTAGATTGCTTGTGTGAGTGGAATTGTCATCGCAATCGACGCAGGTACAACCGGGATCCGATCCGCAGCTGTGGACAAATCGGGTCAGATCATCTCGTTCGCCTACAGAGAGTTCACGCAACACTTTCCCGAACCGGGGTGGGTCGAACACGACGCGGCCGAGATCTGGGCGACGACCATGGAGACGCTCACCGAGTTGCGATCCAACGTTGACGAGCCGGTGGCTGCCATCGGTATCACGAATCAACGCGAAACCGTGGTGGCGTGGAGTCGAAGTAACGGCGAACCGCTGCACAACGCCATTGTCTGGCAGGACCGCCGGACTACCTCGGTATGTCAGGAGCTGACCGACGCCGGCCACCTCGACATGATTCGCCAGCGCACCGGGCTGGTGCTCGATCCGTACTTCAGCGCCACCAAGTTCGCCTGGATGCTGAACCAGGGTGGTGTACCCAGGGGACCCGATACGGCGCTGGGCACTATCGATAGTTGGCTCATCTACAAATTGACCGGCGGCGCCGTGCATGCCACCGAACCCAGTAATGCGTCGCGCACACTGCTCTTCGACATCGACGAACTGGCGTTCAACCAAGAGTTGTGCGACGTGTTCGGTGTGCCGTTGTCGGCGCTGCCCGAGGTGTCCACCACTTCGGGACGGTTCGGCGAGACCACCGACGAGTTTCCCTTCGGCGCCGGTATCCCGATCAGTGGTGCTGCTGGTGACCAGCAGGCGGCGTTGTTCGGCCAGGCCTGCTTCTCGCCCGGCGACGCCAAGAACACCTATGGCACGGGTTCGTTCGTGTTGATGAACCTGGGGTCGGATCGGCCCGAGCCCACCGAGGGCCTGCTCACTTCGGTGGCGTGGACGCTGCCGGACCAAGGCGTTACGTATTGTGCCGAGGGCGCGATCTTCGTGACCGGCGCCGCCATTCAGTGGCTGCGCGACGGCTTGGGCATCATCGAAGACGCGTCTGAGCTCGAGCCATTGGCGCAGCAGTGCAATGACACCGGCGGCGTGGTATTCGTGCCGGCGCTGACCGGACTCGGGAGCCCGTGGTGGGACCCCAACGCTCGAGGAACCATCGTGGGCATCACCCGAGGAACCGGGCGACCACACATCGCCCGAGCCACGATCGAGGCAATCGTCTACCAGACACGCGATGTGGTCGAAGCCATGGGCGCTTCGGCCGCCACCACCGTGTCACGGCTGCGTGTCGACGGCGGCGCATCGGTCATGGATTCCATGTTGCAGCTGCAGGCCGATCAGCTCGGTGTGCCGGTCGAACGCCCCGTGAACCAGCAGACCACCGTGATGGGCGCCGCCTACCTGGCGGGTATCGCCGAAGGCTTCTGGTCCTCAACCGACGATGTATCTGCCGCGTGGGCGCTCGAAGCCGACTTCACCCCCGCTGCCGATACCGATCGAGAAACCGGCTACACCCAGTGGAAGATGGCCGTAGACCGCTCGCTGAACTGGGCGTAGGACGGTTTGGCTGGCGTCAGGTAGAGATCTGGGCGCCGTCTTCGACCCAGCATCGTAGGTCCTCGAGGGCATTGCGCAAGATGCGGGACTCGGCCCGGCGACGAAGGAACCCGGACATGGGCATCGAGATGTCGACTTCGAGTTCATAGGTGACTTCGGTGCGCGGTCCGGTGGGGTCGGCTTCGAGGGGGACCAGCACGTAGCGACCGTCGAGCCGGCGGACCAGGTCGCCTTGGGCTAGGCGCCATGACACGCGCAGTGGGTTGGTGCCGTAAAAATACTCGAGCACGTAGGCGGCGCTGCGGCCCATGGCAGCGGCACGGTAGGACACCAGACCGGCCCGGCCATCTTCGTCCATTCGCTCGATGGTCACGTCTTTGACGTTGTTGGCCCACTCGGGGTACTTCGCGTAGTCGGTGATCACATCGAAGATGCGCTCGGGTGTGTCTCGAATAATGGTGCGCTCAAACGCTCGATCACCCATTTTTGGTCCTGTTCATTTCTCGGGCCTTGTATCGGCCGTCGGTGCGCTCGGTGAAAGTTCCATGACGGGCGGCCCACAGGCCGGCAAGTCCGATTCCGAGCATGGGAACAAGGATACCGAACGCCTGGGGGCTGAAGGGGCGTATTGCCGCAGTGGTGATCGCAACCGCTGATTGGACGAAGGTCAGCAGGTGGAATTTGCGCCGTATTTCTCTGGGCGCAACGCCGCTCATGCCGTAGATCATGGCGACGCTGACGTCGTGTTCTCGGCTCCGTTCGATGGCCTTGGCGTAGGCCCACAAGAAGGCAATCGTGCCGATGCCGAACAAGATCGAGGACAACACGGCAAACGGAATGTCGAGAGGATCGGGAAAGATCGCCGCCAGCACCGCCGCGATGGTGAACGCAATCGTCGCGTACAGGTCGGTGCGGTAGAGATTCGCGCCCTCGGGATCGGTGCCGTCCATCAAGAAGGAACTTTACCGTTCGTGCGCGCTATCGCTCGAACTGTGCGAGCGCTTGTCGCAACCGCTCGGCCAGCAGGTCATAGGAGAAATTCTCGACCGCCCATGAGCGAGACGCAGCCCGCATTGCTTCGCTGCGCTGCGGATCCTTCAGCACCCGAGAGATGGCCCCCGCGACTTCGTCGGCGTTCTTCGGGTCGTCGATCACGTAACCGGTCTCGCCGTGAGCTACGGCTTCATCGGACCCACCGGACTTGCCTGCAATCTGTGGGCATCCGGCAGCTGCGGCTTCGACGAACACGATGCCGAAGCCTTCTTGTTCCAGCCCAGCCCAGCGCTCGCGACACAACATGGCGAAGGCGTCGGCGCATCCATAGAGCGCGGGCAGGTCGGCGTCGTCGACGAATCCGAGCAGCCGGGCGGGTGATTCACTCTGGCCGATCTGGCGGCGCAGCCGAGCTTCGTCGCGCCCGGTGCCGGCAATGACGACCTGGATACCCGGGTGCGTGTCTGCCAGTCGAGCAGCCGCATCGATCAAGGTGTCGAAGCCCTTGCGAGGTACCAAGCGACTCACCCCCACCACGAGCGGTGCGTCGGGGACGAAGCCGAGTCGGCGGCGGGCGGCGCGCCGTTCATCGCTGGTGAGCGGCACGAATCGAGCGGTGTCCACGCCGGGTGGCACGTAGACCACCGGCGGCATCTTGTCGACGATGCGGGCGGCTTCGGCCTCGGCGTAGTGGCTGGCGCTGATAACGAGATCTGCGCCGGCAACGGCGCGGCGCAGTAACGTCGACGAGCCCGGGAGTCGGCCGGGCACAGTGACCTCTGCGCCATGAAGCACCACTGCGTAGGGTCGCCCCAGACCGGGTCCGATGGCGCCCAAGGGAAATGCCGGGTCGACTACCACGATCGATGCATCGATCTGTTCGGCCTGTGCTCTGGCCCGGTTGCGAACGCGACGTGTCGGCGGCAGCCAGAAGCGGTCGTATCGCTCGATGTGGTGGCCTTGGAGAGCATCGAATGCTGCGGCGTCGGCGTGGGGTGAGGTAAACACCTGAAACGATTCTTGGGGTAGACGTCGCCACAGCTCCCACAGGTAGGTCTGGATGCCACCGACCTTTGGCGGGTAGTCGTTGCTCACCAACAGATGCATCAGTCGGGCCGCTCCCCTGCTCCGATCTGTTCGGCCGCCCAGCGCGCGTGTTCGCTGAGCATGTCGTCGTCACCGATGTAGGCGGCCAGTAGATCGAGGGCTTCGGCCCGCAGCTCGCTGGTGAGCGAGGCATTACCGAGGGCAACCAGTGCGTTGCGCCGCACGTAGCGCAGATCTCGCTTGGGGATGTACCACCGACCGACTGCGTCCAAGAGTAGGTCATCGCTCAGCGTGAGTAGCTCGAGCAGATCCAGCGAGGTGACCTCGTCGCCGATCAGTTCTACGTCGGTGCCGCGACTGGGCGGGCACACGGTTTGACAGTCGTCGCAGCCATAGATACGTGTGCCGAGTGCTTCGCGGAATTCGATCGGGAAGTCGCCGTCGGCCTGCAGTAGCCAGGCGAGACAACGACGGGCGTCGACCACGCCGTCGGCGATGATTGCATTGGTTGGGCAGCCATCGAAGCAGCGTCGACAACTTCCACATGCCGGTTCGATCGGTTGGTTGTGCTCGAGTGGTGCGTCGGTGACAACCGCACCGAGCACAAACCAGCTGCCGTGACCGGGAAGCAGCACATTGCTGTTCTTGCCCGCCCAGCCAATACCGGCGCGAACCGCCGCCGCCCGGTCGACCAGCGCATTGTCGTCGGCTACGACCCGGGCGGTGTAACCCTCGGCTTGCAGCGCAGCAGCCATTTCTCCGAGTGCGTGCTTGAGCGACGCGTAGTGATCGCGCCACGCATAGGCGGCGATGTCCGCTTGGGGACGCTCGCTAGTGGCAACGGCTCGATCTGCAGCATCATCTGGAGCGCGGTAGGGCCAGGCGCCGACGATGAGCGATTGCGCCGATTCCAGAATGCGCGTCGGAGTGGTCGAGCGTTCGGGATTGCGGTAGGTGAACTGCATGCCGGCATGGAGCCCGGCGGCCTTGCGGGTATCGAGCGCGACGCGGGCTTCGGTGAATGGCTCTGCGTGGGTGACCCCAACGGCGGTCAAGCCGGCGGCGAGGCCGATCTGGCTCAGCTCGGCTGCAGAGGGCACCGTTCTAGGGCGTCGACAGGTTGAGGACAGCGGCGGGTTCGACCACGTTGGCTTGTTGACCAATGGCGGCCCGGCGAACATGGTCGTCGCCGGCGATGACGACGAGCGGCTGGTCGGCGGGAAATCCCATGCAGAGCGCTCGGACGCAGTCGGCGACCGTATCGGCTCCGGTGATGTGGTGCACGCCAATGGCGGGCAGGTCGGGGGCGCCACCAACCGGTGTCGATACCGGCGTGACCACGACTTCGACCGGGACATCGAAGAAGTCACGTAGCGCTGCGACTCGCTCGAACAATTCGCTCGGACGAATGCCGGTGCGGCCACAGGTGCTGCGGGCGTCGACGATCGCGGTGACGCCCGGTTGGTTCAGCAGGTGGGCGACCGCTTCGGGCGTATTCGGTTCGAGATGTGCAGGCAAGATGGCGCGCTTACGTTCTTCGGAGAACGCTGGGGCCAGGCTCGGCGTCTGCACCGGCGAAGTGAACGCCGCGGGGACTAGGGCTGCGGGGTCCATGACGATCTGCGGAGTGTCGCCGGCCTCGACCTCGATCGGAGCCACGAGGGCTGGCGGCTCCGGGGCTGGTGGCGCTGGGGCTGGTGGCTCCGGGGATGGTGGCGCTGGGGCTGGTGGCTCTGGCGCGGATGGCTCTGGGGCTAGCTGCGCTGGGGCTGGCTGCTCGGTTTCGGGCAGGTGGGTCGTGTCCAGAACCCGGGGTAGCGCCGCCTCGGTGGCCATGGCCGGGATCCCTGCTGGCGTCTTGAATCGATCGAGATCATTGTCGATGATCGAGAGGTCATCGTTGTCCAGATCTTCGAGCTCGTCGACGGCGATCGTCGTGTCGACGACCTGTCGGGCGGCTGCGACCTCGGCTGCTTCGGCCGCCATTGCGGCTTCGTTGGCCCGGCGAGCGCTGAGCTCGTGGGCGCGCTCGGCGAGCGAAGAGGCCGAGGCCGATGGTTCTGTCACCGGCTCGACTTCGGTGAGGGTCGCGGTGGACGCGGGTCCCGAGGCTGCCGTCGACGCTTCGTCGCGTTCCATGCGGAGTCGATCGTTGGTGGCAACGAGCTCGTCATAGTCTGACGTGCGTTCCGCAATGGTCTCGACGGCGGCTCGTGCTGCGGCAGATTCGGATTGTTCGCTAGCGAGTTGGCGTTCGAGATCGGTGATGCGTCGCTCGGCAATAGTCAGCTCGCGCCGCAGGTTGTTGGCGTCGTCTTCGAATGAATCGGCAGCTTCGATCTTCTCGGTCATGGCGGCGATGCGCCGATTCAGGTAGCTGGCCTCGTTTGCTCGCCGCTCCGCGAGTGCTTCGGCCTTTTCGGCTCGCACATGAGCCTCGGCGGTTTGCTTGGCCATGTCGTCGAGTCGGTCCGAGAGCTTGCTCATCTCGGCCCGAGATTCGATCAGCTCGTGGGCCCGCGCCTCGTGTTCGTGGGCTCCGGTGTCTCGCTCGGCCTCGATATGGCGGATCTTGTCGTCCATCTGCGCCAACCGGGATTCGGCGTCGTCGTGACGGGCGAGCGCCGTGTTGAGCAGTTCCTGGATGTGGTCGCGGTCGTGCTGCAGGCGGTTTGCGACATCGGCGAGTTCCTGGCGCTCGGCCGCCCGGGCATCGAGAAGGGCCGACAGTCGGGCTTGCTCGCGTCGCTCTTCGAGCGTTTGCTGGCGCGCCGCGTGGAGCTCTTGCGAAACAGATTCGCCGAGCGCGATCTCGGCTTCGAAGCCGGTGATCTTGTCGCCGAGCTCGTTGAGCATGCGGTCGCGTTCGTCGAGCTCGTCGGCTTGGCGAGACACCTCGGCTCGAAGCGTCGCGACCTGGCTCACCAGCTCGAAGCGTTCGGTGCTGGCTTCGAGCGCGTCGCTGGGCGAGTTCCGGCGAGAACGGGTAGCAACAAGTTCTTCGCGAGCTTGGATGTACTCACGTTCGAGATCAGCAAACTGGTCGTCGACCTCGATACTCAGTGCGTCGCTGGTGCTGGCCTCGGCTGGCGTGACGGCGTCGACCTGGGCCGAACCGGTTGGTTGGCGATTGGGAAGCTGCGCATTGGTCGGTTCGGCTAGGGGCACTTCGATGCTCGGTATCTCTGCGCTCGGTACCGCGATACTGGGAGCTCCGATACTGGGAGCTTCGATGCTGGGCGCCGCAACGTCGATGTTCGGCACCTCGATGCTGGGCGCCTCAGGGTTTGTTTCGGCCAGATCCTGGCGTGCTTGGCTGTACTCGCGTTCGAGATCGTCGAATTGCTCATCGACGTCGCGAAACAGGTCATCGACGAGACCTTCGGCCTCTTCGTCTCCTGTAGTCACATCTGCCTCCAGCTGGTCTCGGTATCCGTCAGACAGTTTACGGTGTGACGCAGGGCGGGGTGCCGATGCCCGACCAGTCCAGGCCACTAGCCTCGCGTCGTGAAGAAACTGATACTCGTTGTGCTCTTTGCCTTGCTTGCCGCTGCGTGCGCTGGCAGCGACAGCACGACCAACACCGCTGACTCCTCTGACCCAACGAGTGCCGAGGAGTCGGACCCCGGTACCGAAACCGACTCCGAGCCCGAAAGCGACGCAGGGTCCGGCGCCGGCGACGAAGCTGCTGCCGACGATTCGACTCGCGAGAATGTCGAGGTCGAAGCAGAAGAACCCGACTTGCCTGATCGCGTCAATTCCGTGCCCATCCAGGCGCGTGATTGTGCGCACTCGAGCGGCGAACTCAGCGGGGGCGACGACGCAGTCGAGATCGAGCTTCCGCCAGATGTGAAGCCCGAGGTCGATGCAGAGTTCTTGGGCGAGATCGACGAACTGATCGTGACCGATCTGATCGAAGGCACCGGCGACGCAGCTGTGTCGGGGTCATCGGTGGAGATGCAGTATGTGGGTGTTCTGGGCGCCGATGGCACCGAGTTCGACAGCTCGTGGGATCCACAGGATCAACCGTTCGGGTTCGTCCTCGACTCGGGCCAGGTCATTGCTGGCTGGGACGAGGGCATTCAGGGCATGAAGGTGGGCGGACGCCGAGTGCTGCAGATTCCAAGCGACCAGGCCTATGGCGATCAAGCCCGCAGCGAAATCATCGTGGCCGACAGCGATCTGGTCTTCATCGTCGACTTGCTTGCGGTGAGCCCACCGCCGGAGCCATCGCCTCCTATCGATGACTCGTACCTGGCGTCATTCGACACCCTCGAGATCACCGATCTGGTCGAAGGCGACGGCTGTGAGGCCCTGTCGGGTGACATCGTGGTCGTGAACTACGTAGGCGTCGACACCGATGGCACCGAGTTCGACAGCTCGTGGACTCGCAACGCCCTGTTCCAGCTCACTGTGGGCAAGGGTCAGGTCATCGAAGGCTGGCGTGAGGGTATCGAGGGCATGAAGGTCGGTGGCGAACGCATCTTGCAGATCCCGAGCGGCTTGGCGTACGACGACGGCGACCTCATCTTCCGGGTCCATCTCGAAGAGTTGATCGAGGCCCCGCTGGCGCACACCATCGACTTCGAAGGCTCACCACCGGATGAGCTCGAGGTGACCACGTTGGTCGAGGGCGACGCCGAAGGCGAAGAAGTTGCGCCCGGCAGCATCGTTGACGCGCACATCGTGGTGGCGTTGTACAAGAGCAACACCATCGCCCAGAGCAGCTATCAAGACGGCTCGACAGTCCAGTTGGCAATACAGGAGGGCTCGCTGCTTCCGGGCCTGGAAGAAGGCCTGATCGGTGCCCAAGTGGGTGAGATCCGACAGATTGTCTTGCCGGCTGACGTGGCCTATCCCGATGGGATTCCCGAGGATGGCATCGACGACGACGACGCATTCGTGTTCTTCGTCGAGCCATTGCGCATTCTGAACTAGCCAGCAACCCAGTAGTCTCTGGGCGACGGTGAGTTGGCCGGGTGACCGCAGTGTTGCTTGCAACATTGAGGAAGGTCGGGGCTCCACAGGGCAACGGTGCTGGCTAACAGCCAGTCGAGGTGACTCGCAGGACAGTGCCACAGAAAACAGACCGCCGATGGCTCAGCTTCTTGCTGGAAGATGAGCACAGGTAAGGGTGAAACGGTGCGGTAAGAGCGCACCAGCATTTCGGGTGACCGGAGTGGCTAGGTAAACCCCACCGGGAGCAAGATCAAAAGCGAGGTAGCGGCGGCCCGCCCGCAGCGCAAGCTGCGCCTCCAGGTAGATCGCTCAGATGGATGGTCACACAAGGGGCTTCGGCCCCCGGACAGAACCCCGCCTACAGGCCGACTCACCGTCACCACATCTCAGCCAGTCCGAATCGCTGCTATTACGGCGATCTGGTCTTGTTTGGCTTAGTGCGGTTTGTAACGACTTGCACCCGTTCTCAGGCGTTCGTTGGATTGGTGTTGGATCTTCCGGTCGGTCACTTTGAAGGCAACCCCGCAGAATGTTGTATTTTCTGATAACTTGACGGAATGGGTGTTGCCGCAGAGTTAATCCGTACGGCTCGCCAGGACGCGGGCTTGACGATGGCTGAGCTTGCAGAACTCGCTGGCACATCGAAGCCGACTATCTCTCGCTATGAAAATGGCCTGGTCGATCCAGGAGCAGAGACCCTCAACCGGCTCCTCAAGGCATGCGGCCATCAGCTGCGTAGCGTGCCGACCGGGTTACCCGCATCGATGAACGAAATCGCCGAACGGTTCGAGAACCAGCCCGGTCCAACCAGCGATGACGTCACCCGCACCTGCGACGGCAGAGAACTGCGCACCGCAGCCCAACTCGTTGACTTCATTACCGAGCTCCAAAACGACGGGCTACTCGCCGGGTGAGCGAATCGGATGACGAATATGGCGATCTCGACGTCGCTCGCATCTTCAACGCACTCGACACCCACGACGTCACCTATGTAGTCGTCGGAGGAAGCGCAGCAATCCTGTGGGGCGCCGCTCGCGCTACACGCGACATCGACTGCGTAGCGCTCCAAAGTCGAGACAACTTCACCAGCCTCTGTGCAGCCCTGAAGTCGCTGGGGAATCCACGGCTACGCATCGAGGGAGTCGACGATGAGACCGCAATCGAACTCTCAAGCCAGCTGCTACATCCAGACTTCTTCGAACGAACAGCAGCATCCACCTGGCGCACCGACGCGGGCAGCATCGACATCCTTGCCAGCATCCCCGACATCAACGGTGACCCAGTCGACTATCAACAGCTGTCCAGACGATCCAGCACTGCATCTACCGGAGAAGTCCATGTGAGCGTCGCATCACTCGACGACGTCATCGACTCAAAAACCCACGCCAACCGCGCCAAAGACCGAGAAGCGCTTCCAGAACTTCATGATCTACGCCGACGAAACACACGTAACTAACGCCACAACGCCAACAAGCCAACCTCGCGCAGTCGAGCCGGGCTTGCCACTGTGACGACAAGGTCCGGATGCCCGAACACCAGTGTTGCTTCGGTGTCAAGGGTTCGAGACAGGTACGGCGTCACCTGCGCGTTCAGCCATGACCCAGTCAAACCATAGCGACGGCCAACCTTGCGAACTGCGTTTAACCCATCAGCGAGCGGACGCCACGCGAGCAGCAGATCACCGACCGCACCTGATTCGATGCTGGAGATGACACACGCCAAATTCACACCCCCACCATGCAGAAGCATCTAAATCTGCCCTAGCTAGCTAGGGCCAGCTGCAACGGTGGAGCAAACGGAGCGTCGATCTAGGACCATTGGTATCCAAAGCGCAGCGCCGCACTATTCTCTGCGAGGCGACAGAAGTGAGAGATAGAGCATGAGCGCAACACCGGCCGGTTGGTACAAAGACCCATACGACCCTCTCGCTGAGCGGTGGTGGGATGGTCAAGCATGGGGTGATACGACCCGCCCAAAGCCACCTCCGCCTCAAAGTCCGCCCCCGCCACCTACCGGCTACGCAACTCAACCTCCACCGCCAGGGTCACAGATCCCGGCAGCCACTCAGCTACCGCCAACGGCCCGACCAGCAGCACCCACCCAACCGCCGCCGCCGCCAACTGCACCTGCCCAGCCCACTCCGCCAACACCGACGCCAGCGGCAATATTGCCAGGCGCAGGTGGCCCGCCATCTGGACAAGCACCCGAAGGAATGGACCCTGAGCGCGAAAGATGGCTCCAATTTGCTCGGTCCGAATACAACACAATCGTGACTGCGGTCGACGCCGAACGGTCTCGGATGAACGCCGAAATCGCCCACCTGAACTCGCAAATCGAGGAAGTTTCTGCCAGGGTTGAACTTCAGGATCTGGGAATGATCTTCTCTGGCGAACACCCTGTGGCGAAGTCCGTTGACTACAAGACGGCCGTTGACGAAGCCAAAGCTCGCCGAAAGGCTCTAATCAAGCAAAAGCAGGCGGTATTCGCCAACCAGTCGTGGGCTATCGGTGGTGACATCGCAGCCGGGCGCAAGCTGACTGAAGAGATGTCGAAGTTGATGCTTCGCGCCTACAACAACGAAGTCGACGCATTGATCAAGTCGATTAACGCCACCAACGGCGAGTCGAAAGTAACGTCACTCCGCAAGAAGAAGGACCAGATCAAGAAGCTCGGTTCGAGGATGGGCCTAGAAATCGCACTTGAGTACCACGATCTCGCCATCTATGAACTTCGACAAACGTCACTTTGGCAGGCGGCCAAACTCGTCGAGAAGGAAGCCGATCGGGCGCACAAGGAGCAATTGCGCGAGCAGAAGAAGGTCGCAGACGAAATCGCTCGAGAACAGGCCAAGCTCGATAAGGAACTCAAACAGTTCCAACAGGCATTCGCTGCGATCGAGGCGAATCCAGATACGACCGAAGAAGACCTTGCTGCTCTACGTATCCAAATCGAGGAGGTCGAGCGGGCACAGGGCGACGTCACGCTCCGCGCTGCCAACACCCGCGCTGGCCATGTGTACGTGATCTCGAACCCTGGCTCCTTCGGTGAAACAGTCGTGAAGATCGGCATGACGCGCCGGCTGGTCCCGATGGACCGGGTAATCGAACTGGGCGACGCCTCGGTGCCCTTCCGGTTTAGCTTGCATGCGCTGATCTTCTCCGACGACGCAGTTGCGCTAGAGACAGCACTGCACCAGAAGTTCGCAGACCGTCGCATCAACAAAATCAATATGCGCCGAGAGTTCTTCCGTGTCCATCCCACGGAGGTGAAAGACGCCCTCGTGGAATTCAACGCTCACATGGTCGAGTTCGACGAATCTCCCGTCAATGAAGAGTGGGCGGCCTCACAATGACCACTGAACACAATGAATCGCTCGGCGATCTCCCCGAGTCCGTCAGGTACCGCAAACTTCTCGATGGCGAGAGCCTGACCAATGTTCGCGTAACACAAGGTCTCTCCGCTGCCGCAGGGTTTGCCGGCAATACCGTCGAGAAAATGCGACAGTCACGACGGGAAGCCAAACAACGCAAGCGCGTTCAGCAAGATATCGAGTCAGGGCGCATCCAAGACCTCCGATAGCTCAGTGCCCGATCAGTCGTCGGAGCTCCCTCCCCTGCGCTTCAAGAGCGAAGCGACATCGGCCAAGAATGCTCTCCCCTTCTCGGGCGTGTCGATCCTGGTCCCGTCGAGGAGAACGGTGCAATCATCAGTCGTTGGAGCTGGATCGTGGGCAGCGCAATCACGCCACTCCTGAGCGGACTCGAAGGCCCTTAGACCAGCAGCAGGATTCACGTTCACTCAGACCACCGTAGTGAGGTTCGGGCCATCCTCGCATCAACGCGGACTATCACCTCCGCATCTATCGATCGCGGCACTCTCACTCAATGCGGGCGAGGCGTCGGGGAGACTACAAGCCACTCGCTTCGCTTCCCAGGACGAGGTGTTCGTCGAGCCAGGCGGTTGCACAGCACCGTCGGTAGCGGATTGAGTTGCCGAACTTGATTCCGTTCGGTCCCTCACCAGGGGCGTTGCCTGTAGTCACGTGAAAGTCCCTGCCCAGCATGCGAGGTCTGTGCATAGGCAAGCTCAACGTGCGCCTTCACATAGTCGGCTGGCAAAGTCACCGAACCTGTCGCCCCAACGGCCCGCACACCCTCGTCATCGATCGATGTGATAGTGACGCGATCTCGATTGCGTATCCACCGGTCGCGGTCGGTCAGAATGCCCCGGTCGTTTGGCGGGCGACGACGTGATCGCCGACTCCGAGGACATGATTACGACCAACAACCGTGTCGGCGAATGAAACCAGACCTGCGGCTCGACGATGCTCCTGGATCTTGCCGTTCACTTCGTCGATAGCTCGCCATTCATGCCCGTCAATGGCGCAGCAAACTCCTGGGTACGGGTTCCCCAGCCAACACCAATTCGACGAGACAGTTCAGCTTCCAGTCCACGGTGAAACAGCACCGAAAGCATCTGTTGATGTTGTTTCAGTTCGCAGGCATCGAGCGCATACCAGCGGCCGGTCTCGGGGTCCATGACCTTGGACGAAACCACCACATACTCATACTGTCGTTGGCGTTCGAAGCCGCGATTTGCGGCCGTTTCGCAGCGTTGCCGGAATCCTGTTGGATCGGTGTTGGACTGACCTCGATCAGCGTTCGGAGCTATTGATATTGAGTACCAAACCATAGCGTTTCGCTATTGTTTGATACTCTGGAGCGGTGAGCGCCGTGTTGAGCCCCAGAGAGGTGCCCGACTGGCTGCTCGCTCGCGGTCGCCATTTTGTGACCACCAACGAGCTCGCAGAGCTCGTTGGCGTTGAGCCTGCCAAGGTGCACCTGAGCATGAACCGCGCTCGCGCGGCTCGCAAGATCGTGTCAGTCACGAAGGGCGGCTGGGTACCCGTTGCACCTGAATACCGAGACGCCGGTGCGCCACCACCGCTGCTCTATATCGATCAGCTGATGCGCCACCTCGGCCACCCACACTACGTCGGCTTGTTGTCAGCGGCCAGGATCCACGGAGCATCACACCAAGCCCCGATGGTTGTTCAAGTCGTCACCCCGGCGCGACTTCGAGACCGCACTATCGGGTTGAGCCGTATCCAGTACATCCGCCGCTCCAACGCTGCCGACCGGCCGACCCAGCAGCACAATGTGTCAACTGGCCGAGTCACGATCTCCACGGTCGAGACCACGATCCTCGATCTCGTCGAAGCACCAGACTTGGCAGCTGGACTCGGTAACGTCGCCACCATCATCGGCGACCTGGCACTCGATCAGCTCATTGATCCCAAAGCAATCGCCAAGGCTGCCGCCCTTTACCCCACAACCGTGGCGCAACGAGCCGGCTATCTCATCGAGCATATGTGCAGCGCATCCCGGGCCGCCCCGATTGACCTTGACCGCCTTGCCGCCGATATTGCCCGCACCGACTACACGAGCCTCGACCCGCGCTCCCACGCTGACGGCGACCGCAACGAGCAATGGCGAATCATCATCAACACCGCCGTGGAGCATGACCTGTGATCACCGACGCCGACATCCGCCACTGGCGCACCCAAGTTCCATGGATCGACGCAGACAACGTTGAACAAGACCTACTGTTGTCACGGCTGATCATTGAGATCGCCAACCACCCACTACTCGGCAAAGAACTTGTCTTCCGGGGCGGCACCTGCTTCCACAAACTCTGGCTCGACCGCCCCTGGCGCTATAGCGAAGACCTCGATTACGTTCGCACCACCAGCGGCGGAATCGGCGACATCCGCAACGCCGTTCGCGATATCGCCGCCGCCATCGGCTTCGACCGAGCCCAAACAAGAATTGGACAACATCCCAATGTCCGACTCGATTCGACCTTCGACAGCGGCAACCCAATGCGAGTCAAAGTCGAAATCAACACCTACGAGCTATCACCTGCCCAACCCACCGTCACCCGGAACCACACCATCGAGTCAGCATGGTTCAACGGGAGCGCTGAAGTTCCGACCTTCACCCTCGAAGAACTCATCGCCACCAAAATCCGAGCCCTCTACCAACGCAGCAAGGTCCGCGACCTATTCGACATGTGGCTAGCCGTCACCCACGGCGGAGCCGACCCTGACGAAATCGCTGCATGCTTCCAGCCCTACCGACCCGACGGATGGACCGCCAAACAGGCACTCAAGAACCTTGAGGCGAAACTGAGCGACCAACGATTCAGAACCGACCTCACCCCTCTCGTTCCCGAGTGGCCCGACAAGTACAACATCGAAACAGCAGCGACCACCGCAGAACAAATCATCACAGCTGCTGCGTGAGCCAAGAGACCGCACAGCGACCTATCCACGAACTGGATGATGTCATCCAAGTCGTGGATACGAGCAGCATTGACGACTCTCCATGCATCACTGATCTTGTTTGATCGCCGTTGGCTTTGGTCATCTCGTTGCGAGCACGAATCCGCTGACGGTCCTTCTTCGTCATGCGCTGAGCCATAGCGATCGGATCTTCGACAATGCTGAGAAGTAGCGCTAGATCGAGCCTCTGAGCGTCCGGCAGATCGTCAACGTCGACCGCAACTGCCTTGCCAACGATTGCTCCGAGCAATTATGGGCGAGGCACAAGTCCGGTCTGGCCACCACGCACCAGCTTCTCGACATCGCTCGCTCGGGCGTATCCCTCGGGCGCCTCTGCGACCACAAGATCAACCTCGTAGTCAGCTGCGGCGCCCTCACCCCCGCTGCGAACAACCTCTGGCACATCGCTGAATCGATCGAGTACCCCCGGATGGGTATAGAACCAGTGTTCATCGGCTCTTGAATCGAGCCGACGAGCGATAGCGCCAAGCCCTTCGGCGAGCCGCTTCTTTGCCCGCGAGCGGTCGACCGGTGAGAGTTGTGGGTCCCTCCCATCCGCCAAGGCGAGCACCGCCCACGCCGACGCAGCGCTCCAACGACGCCCGGCCTCGGGGCGCCCATCACAATGCTGCCGTTATCGGCATCTTTGTGCAATGGCCCGAGTGCGTCGCGGCACACCGCGAGAGACTCACCTTGGCCGCAGCCGGAGCAAGGGCGCTCGACATGATCCAGTCAGGCGGATACGAGCAGATGACGACCAATCAGGCCCTACGCACTACATACAGTCAGTTACCGACGCAACCAGCTCCGCCCCCATGGGCGAGCTTTCCAGTGCCGTTGGATCTGTCACCAGCTGATTGTTCAGCTCGACAAAGGCTGCGAAGTCAACGCCACTGACAGGGTCAGACAATCTGTCAAAGCTGCACTGGCAAATCCGGCTGGAGTCTTCCTGTAGCTCTGTATCGGCAAGCCCGGCCTCACAACCTTCCAGGTAATTCATCTCAATGCCGCTCGTCCAAGCAGATGGAATCGTCGTGGAGGTCGGGACAGGCTCAGGCGTCGCCGTCGGTGCCGGGGCGACTGTCGGCGATTGGGCTTCAGGAAGCGCCGGGTTAGCCGTGCATGCCGCCAACAAGATCGATATGAAAACGACTACCACCGAGATCGGCTCGGGCGTGAATGCCTTAGCGCGAGAACGGCACATCGAGGCCCTCGATCGCAGGGATGACTTCGTCTGTAGCGCTGATGGTCTTATTCGCCACGTTCGTAGTGTACGTAGTCAAACGCCTTCGGGAGTTTCGCGGGCACTACTCCCCGGGCCAAGCGGTGCGCTCGGATTCGATTGGTTCATCCGGCAGCTATTGTTATGCGAGTGGGTCTCGACGAGAATAAGGTTCGCCTCGTGGCAGACTCCAATGTGAGCCAATTGGATGCTCTCGAAGCCGAAGTTCACTTGGTCGATCCGCGTTGTACATCGGACTACGCAAGTCGGCGATCTCGCCTGCGAGCGCTCGATGACCAGGCAAAGCTGTTGGGTCCCCCGGCCAATCGGCTCCGATGTGAGATCGGCAAACGTTTGGCGACGATGTCGGCGTATGTCGGCGACCTAGTCACGCTGCGCGACTGGGCCGAGGGCTCTATTGCTTGGGCAGAGACCGTTGACGAGTGGGGGTACTGCGCCGAACAATACGCAATGCTTGCGGTGTCTCCATTGGGTTCACCCAACCCCGGGCGCATCGACGCCCTCATCCGGGCCCACGAGATCCGCTCGACGAAGGAGATGAATGACGAACAGGGCAGCGCAGTCGACAACGCCATAGGTGCAGCATTCTCCAACCTCGGACTGTTCGAAGAAGCCCAGCAACGCTGGCAATGGAGCCTTGATCGCTACCACGAGAAGCCGTATCTCGGGGTCGGGCTGTGCGCACTCAATTTGAACGACAATCGTCTGTACTTGCTCGAGAATCCGCACTTGCGCGATGTTGACGATGTGCCACCAGCATCCACGCTCGAGCGAATCGATCGAACCAACGACATTCTCCGACAGAATCCGCATTGTCCCAGCGACGTCGTCGCCGCATTCCGCTGCCGGGCCAGTCTCCTTCGAGGAGACGTCGAGAGAGCGGGTTGGGCGCTTGATAACGTCGGCCATCCCCTTACAAGCACCGTAAGTTGGATACAGGTTCTCTACGCAAAATCGAAGGTGGCACAAGCCAACGACGACGTGGAAGCTTTTGTCGAGTTGACCGAGCTCTTAGTCGCTCACCTGGGCGAGCATCCCGTGTTCATCCACCTCGAAGGCGCGGCGCAACGACTGCGCCTCGACGCGCTCCTAGTCTCTGGCGATCTCGACCAAGCCAGCGCGCTGCTGAGAGAGCTCGACGGGCGCGAATCCAAGATCACCGCCGCCAAACTGGCCACGCTCTTCGAGTGGATACGTGTTCAATCAGAGCCCAGGATTCCACACCTGCCCAACGCCACTTCGCGTCGGGGGCGCGTCAGCCTCTGGGAGTTGCCGTAGGCAGAGGCGCCGGCCTTCACGCCGGCGGGGACTGGTTGAAATAGCCAATGAGCCCTTCGAGCGCAGCCCTACTTTCGGGTTCCGACGAGGCTTGCAACGTTGCATTGCACCGCTGGAGCATCTTGGCCTTGCCACCGCCGCGGAAACTACGCGGTTGAGCCATGTTTGCCGTTTTGGCCACGTCGATACATCGCTGCAGCAACTGCGGGCTCTGCTTCGCTGTCTGCGGCACGAGCAGCTTGTTGACGGCGATGTGCACCGAGGTCGGTAGCGCCACCGGGGCGTCAGAACCGGAATATTCAGCCAGCACGTCATCGAGCCGGGCCATGACCAGCGGGCCGGCCAGCTGCCGCACTTGCGGCACGAAGTCGATCGACCGGTTCGCAAGATGGGGAAGGATGCGATCGTTGGCGAGGTGTTCGGTTTGGTGAACGAAGGCTTCCCGGACTCGACCCGACGGGTGAGCACTGAGTACCCACAGCAGATTTATCGGCCCGCGTTCTCTGACGACCTCGACCTCGGATGGATCCAGGTTGGTCCACCGATCGAATGGGCCCGAGACCTTCCTGATGGCGCTGTCCAGCCCGATTGGTAGCCCGTGAAGCCGAATCTCCTCGGTGCTCGATCGGATCGATGCCACCCAGAGTTCGTCGGCCCGGTCGAGGTCGCGCAACGATTCATCGGTGCGACGTACGAACGCGGTGGCCCGGTCTTCAGTCGTCATAGATCGTCCCATGGTGGAGCCTCCCGGCCTAACGCCGAGGTTCGCGAGTCGAACGGCCATTCCAACAACCACGATGCCAGTGTCGACGTAGGTCGACGGCCTCATGCGGCATGGCGACGATGTGACCAACACCTGGTGCGATGTCGCGGTTGCAGCCGGGACAGAGATACGTCTTTGTCGCCTGATACGGCTGAACAAAGCTGGTCTCGGCGTCGGCCCAGAAGTCGAACGTGGTGCGTTTGGTCATTCCGGAACAGTCTGCCCTGCCGCCGGGCTCGACCGCCAGGCGCGGGACAATGATCCCGGTCGAGAAGGCGACAAAGATATCGCCGCTGCCATTTCCATCAGTGCCACCCGCGCCTGCCAGTCCAACGGTCGCCCGTCGCGCCAGACGCTTGCCCTGATCGCCCAGTGGCGGCGCTGGCGATGACCACGATGATCGAGGCGGCGTCGGCCGCGGCGGGGACGGTCGGCAGCGGAGTCACGTCGGCACCGTCCTTCGGGCCTGGCCGACTATCGAGTCCCAGGTCTAGCCCATTTGCGGTACCAGTGCATCAATCAGCGAGTCCAACGTGGTGTTCTGTTGACGCAAAAATGCGCGTCATTACTCATAGTGGAGAGCACGCATTTGACTTTGGGTGCGTGATCCCGTCACGATGAGTGCCGGTTACGGCAAGGGCACTGATCACTTCGGGGGAGGAGTTCAGAGTGTCAGATCCAATTTTGGTTGTCCGCAATCTCAGGACGGAGTTCAAGACGCGCGCGGGCGTGGTCGAAGCGGTGAGTGACGTCAGCTTTGACGTTCAGCCGGGTGAAACCATGGCCTTGGTCGGCGAATCCGGGTCCGGGAAATCCGTGACTGCGCTTTCGATCATGCGGCTGCTCGACGACACCGGCCGTATCGCCCACGGCTCCGTGGAGTTCGAGGGAACCGACCTGGCGACGCTCGACGAGAAACGGATGCGAGCGATTCGGGGTCGCAAGATCGCCATGATCTTCCAGGACCCTTCGACATGTCTCGATCCGGTCTTCACCATCGAGAACCAGCTCACCGAAACGTTGAAAATCCACGACTACCCCAAGGCACGCCGGCGGGAGCGGGCGCTCGAGCTGTTGCGTCTGGTCCGCATGCCTGACCCGGAGACCCGCCTGCTCGCCTATCCCCATCAACTCTCCGGCGGCCAGCGCCAACGAGCCATGATTGCCATTGCCTTGGCCCTGGATCCACAACTCATCATCGCCGACGAACCCACCACCGCCCTCGACGTGACCGTGCAGGCCCAGATCCTTGATCTGCTGCGCGACCTGCAACGAGACACCGGCACCGCCATTGTGTTCGTCACCCACGATCTCGGCGTCGTGGCCGAGATCGCCGACCGGGTCGTGGTCATGTACGCCGGCAAGGTCGTCGAGCAAGGCCCGGTTCGTTCGGTGCTTCGCGATCCGCAGAACCCCTACACTGCCGCGCTGCTGCGCTCGATGCCGGGTGCGGTTGCGGGCCGCAGTGATCGACTGACACCGATCGAGGGCGTGGTACCCAGCCTGTTCCAGATGCCCACGGGCTGCCGGTTTGCGCCTCGGTGCCGACATGCCTTCGAACATTGCGTCGACCACAACCCACCATTGGCCGAGATCACCTTCTTGCGCGAAAGCCGATGCTGGCTGCACGACCCCGAAGTCGCCGACGGGCGAACAATGCCGTTGCACCGAGAGCCGAAACCGATACTCGACGAGGTCGTGTCGTGAGCACGGTGGACTATCTGGACCTGCAGATCGGTCAATCGTCGGATGCTGATGGTGAGCCGTTGCTGCAGGTCGAAGGGCTCGTCAAGCACTTCCCCATCGAGAAGGGCATCTTGCGCCGAACCGTCGGCCATGTCCGTGCCGTCGACGGAATCACGTTCGACGTAGCTCGCGGTGAAACCCTGGCACTGGTCGGCGAATCCGGCTGCGGCAAGACCACCACCGGCCGAGTGGTGCTGCGGCTCATCGAACCCACCGCCGGCACGGTCCGATTCGACGGGCAAGACCTGTCCGAGCTGTCCGCCGACGAACTCCGCAAACTGCGGCGGCGCTGCCAGATCATCTTCCAGGACCCGTACTCGTCGCTCGACCCCCGCTGGTCCACAGCCGACATCGTCGCCGAAGGGCTGACGATTCACGGCATGGGCGACCGCCAGCAGCGGCTGGACCGGGTGGTTGGCCTGCTCGAAAAGGTCGGTCTGTCCGCCGAGGACCTGGAGAAGTTCCCGCACCAGTTCTCGGGCGGGCAGCGCCAGCGAATCGGCATCGCCCGCGCGCTCGCCACGGATCCCGACCTGATCGTGTGTGACGAAGCGGTGTCGGCACTCGACGTTTCGGTGCAAGCCCAGGTGTTGAATCTGCTGCGTGATCTGCAGGTCGAGCTGGGCTTGTCCTATCTGTTCATCACGCACGATCTCAACGTGGTCCGCTATGTCGCCGACCGAGTCGCCGTCATGTACCTAGGCGAGATCGTGGAGCTGGCCGAAACCGAGACCTTGTTCACCGACCCCCAGCACCCGTACACCAAGTCGCTGCTCTCGGCCGTGCCGGTGGTCGACCCAGACGAGGCCGTCGGGCGAGAACGAGTGCACCTGCAGGGTGAAGTCCCGAGCCCGTCGAACCCACCGAGCGGTTGCCGCTTTCACACCCGCTGCCCCGTCGCCGTCGCCGAGTGCGCCCAGCACGACCCGCTGCTCGTATCGCTCGGCAAGAATCGCCAGGCGGCCGAGTGTGCCCAGTACACGCCCGAAGCCTTCGGGCTCGAAGCACATGTCGAGGAGAACGCATGATCGAATACGCCGTCCGCCGCATCGCTTCGGGCGTGGTGGTGCTGTTCTTGTTGGCGACGGCGCTCTTCTTCGTGATGCGCGCAGTTCCCGGCGACGTGGTGCGCTTGCAGCTGGCAGATGCCGGCTCGGTGTCTCCGGAACGTATGGCAGAGATGGAGCAGGCGCTGGGTCTGGACAAGCCCGCGTTGGAACAGTACGGAACCTGGCTCGGTGGCTTGGTGCAAGGCGACCTCGGCGAGTCGCTGTGGGAACGGCGCCCCGTAACCGAGATGCTCACCGAGCGTTTCCCGGTCACCGCTGAACTCGCCCTTCTGTCCATGGCCGTCGCCGTGGTGATGGGTGTCACGATCGGCGTGATCTCGGCGCGCAAGCGAGGCACCGTCACCGACGACGGGCTTCGAGTCGCCAGCATTCTGGGGTTGTCGGTGCCGAACTTCTTCGTTGCGCTCATCATGATCACCTTCGCCTCGATCTGGTTCAACTGGGTCGCACCGCTGGGTTACGAGCGCCCCTGGGACGAACCCTGGACGAATCTGCAGCAGATGGCCATGCCATCGATTGCACTGGGGATCTCCGTTGCTGCTGCCATTGCCCGATTGACCAGATCGTCGATGCTCGAGGTCTTGGGATCCGACTACATCCGCGCCGTGCGAGCCAAGGGCGCATCAGGCCGTCTTGTCAACTACAAGCACGGCCTTCGTAACTCCCTCGTGCCGATCCTGACGTTGATCGGTCTGCAACTCGGAGCGCTGTTGGGCGGCACCGTCATCCTCGAGTCGATCTTCGGCCTACCCGGCGTTGGCTCCATGGTGTTCCGGGCCGTAGAGCAGCGCGACTATCCGGTGATCCAGGCCGGAGCCATCTTGTACGGCACGATCTTCGTGATGGTGAACATCGCGGTCGACATCGCCTATGGCTGGATCGACCCTCGGACCCGGGAGGCGTGACATGACCGCCGAAATCACCGACGCTCTCGTCGACGAGTCCAACGAACCCGAAGTCGTTGTGGACCTGACCGATGCTGCGCAGGAACCCAACTCACCCGCAGCGCTGGGCCGGTGGGCTCGCATGCGCCGAGGGCTCCGTCAGTTTCGCAAGGAACATCCACTCGGGCTGGTCGCCGGGCTGGTCATCTTGTTGTTCATCGTCACCGCGATCCTGGCTCCGATCGTGGCCACCCACGACCCCAGCGCCACCGGCCGACAACCTGGTCAGAAACTGGCGAGCCCGTCATTCAGCAACTTCTTCGGCACCGATCAACTCGGGCGGGACATCTTCAGCCGCGTGGTGTACGGATCACGCATCTCGTTGATCGTGGCTACCTTCACCGTGCTGGTATCCACGGTGCTCGGCACCCTGGTCGGTGCGGTATCGGGCTATCTGGGCGGCAAGGTCGACATGATCCTGCAGCGCATCGTCGACGCCGTCATGTCCATCCCGGTGCTCATTCTGGCGTTGTTCATCGTTTCGCTGCTCGGCTCGAGCGTTACCAACGTGGTGCTTGCACTCTCGATCATCTACATCCCGCGGTTCGCCCGCATCGCCCGCGGCGAGATGTTGCGCATCCGCAATGCCGAGTACGTGACTGCATCGCGCGCCCTAGGGGCCGGTTCGTGGCGAATCATTCGGGGACACGGCATCCCGAATCTGGTCGCACCCATCATCATTTTGGCCAGCTTGACCTATGGCCAGGCAATGATCGCCGAGGCTGCACTGAGCTTCTTGGGGGTGGGTGCGCCCATCACCGAACCCTCGTGGGGCCAGATGCTCTCGAGCAGCCGCGAGTTCATGACGGTGGCCTGGTGGGCCGTGGTCTTTCCAGGAGTCGCGCTGAGCGCTGGCGTCTTGGCTTTCAATCTGTTTGGCGACGCGCTTCGTGACTACTTGGATCCCAAGTTGGTCCAGTAGCGCCGCCACTTACCAAGGGGGAAACTTATGAGACGAACAAACCGGCTGGCGAGATGGCTCGCATTGTTGGTGGCATTGGCGCTGCTCGCTGCGGCTTGCGGGGGCAGCAGTGGCGACGGCACCGACGACGTTGCCACCGGTGACTCCGCCGACCAAAGCGACTCCAGCAACGAGGTAGCCGAAGCCGACGATCAAGCATCGTTCAACGACTTGGCGGCCGAAGAACAGGCCCGCACCGGCGATGAAGACGAGGTACTCGGAGCTACCGAGGAGCCCGACGCAGAAGAGGCGCCAGAAGAGGAAAGCGAAGAGCCTGCTGACGAGCCCGACGCAGAACCCGAAGAAGATGCCGCCAGTGAGGGGATACAAACCGGCGGAACCCTGGTCATCTCCGGCCCATCGGACATTGCCAGCCTGGACCCGCTGGGGTCATCCTCGTTCAACACGCAATACCGGATCGCACCGATCTACCAGCGCCTGATCGGTTTCGCGACCGGTCCCGACATCGGCTATACGGCCCAGGTCCTGAAGCCGGAGCTGGCGACCGATTGGCAGATCAGTGATGACCTGCTCTCTTACACCTTCAATCTGCGCGACGACGTGTTCTGGCACGATGTCGAACCGGTCAACGGTCGCCAATTCACCTCGGCCGATGTGAAGGCAACCTTCGATGCAATCCTGGCCGAGGGCCATCAGGCGTCGCTACTTGCCAACATCACCTCGGTGGATGCGCCCGACGACTTCACGGTGGTACTGAACCTGTCCGGGCCATTCGCACCGCTGCTGAACAACATGGCGAGCCACTTCATGTGGATCCTGCCCAGCGAAGCATTCGAGGACGGCTACGACCGAACGAACACCGTTATCGGTACCGGCCCGTTCATGCTCGATGAACGCGAGGTCGATGTCACCACCACCTACGCACGGAATCCGAACTACTGGGAGACCGACGACGAGGGTCGCCAACTTCCCTACATGGACCGCATCGAATCACTGGTCATCAATGACACGCAGCAGGTCATCGCTGCATTCAAGGCAGGCGAGATCGACATGGTGACCAACACCATGGCGCCCGAGCTACGTGACCAACTCATGAATGACTTCCCCGAAGCGTTCTACGGTGAGTGGGTCGATGCCGGAATGGGCCAGGTCGGTGTCAACATGGACCGACCTCCATTCGATGACATCCGAGTGCGACAAGCAATCTCGTTGGCGATCGACCGCGAGGGCATGGGTCTCACGATTCGTGGCGGCGGAACGATTCCGTCCAACGTTGCACCTGCGCTCGCCGACTATGTGATCCCGCTCGAAGAGCGACAGGAGTACCTGCAGTACGATCCCGAGGCTGCTCGGGCGCTGCTGGCCGAGGCGGGCTATCCCGACGGCCTCGACGCCACGCTGATTGCAACCGACCGGTATGGCGCGGCCTACACCGCACAAACCGAGTGGCTGGTCGAGGATCTGAACAATGCCGGTTTCAACATTCAACTCGACTTGATCGACTACGCAACCTACTTCGGCAGCCGTTGGCCCGACACCGAGTACGACCTGCAGTTCGGTCCCCAGACGCCATTCCTGGAGCCCGACGAGTGGCTGCGCTTGCAGATGTCCAGCGACGGCGCCCGAAACTGGTTCAACATCGACGATCCGGTGCTCGACGACTTGCTCAACGAACAGCTGGGCATCGTCGATGTCGACGAGCGCATCGCCAAGATCCAGGACATTCAGCGATACGCACTCGAAAATGTGTTGAACCCGATTCCGGTCTGGACGTACTTCACACAATGGACCCTGTCGCCCGAGGTGCAGGACTTCTACCGGCACGCCTCCTACGGCTACGCCGGTATCCAACGAGTATGGCTCGACGAGCCCGACGGCTGAGCCGACCGGGTTCGCCAACAAGCTCTCCCACGCTCGTCTGCTCCCCACAGCAGGCGAGCGTGCGGTGAGCTAGCCGCAATTCAGTTCTGGCCCGCCGCAGCGCAACGGGAGTGTCGCCATCTTGCTGTAGCTTCCATGCAGCATGACACATCCTGCCAGGCGACTTCTCGCACTCGTGGTCGTACTCGGCTTGGTCGCCGGCGCCTGCCAATCGTCGACGACCATCACCGCTCCGAGCGAGCCGATTGTCACGACGTTCCCCGTCGACGAAACCGGTGCCGAAGAATCTCCACGGCCGAGCGAACCTGGCGTTGCGACCGCGACGCCGGCCGCAGCCCCATCGGTCGATCTGTCCGACGATCTCACCACCACCATCGACAATATTGCCAGCGCCTTCACCACCGCCGTGGGGGCTTGGCCGGGCTTCGAGCCGAACGACTACCCCGTGGTGCTGGCGCTGAAAGACGACGACGGCAGTCTGAATGGTGCCCTCGCGATCAATCATCCAGCCGCCGATGCGCTGGGCACAGCCACTGCCTTGGATATCTCTGACACGGCGTTCGTATCTCTGCACCTGGTTGCCGACCCGGCTGAGCGAGCCGCTCTGCAGGCGCTCGAGGCATTCAACTTTCGGGTGGTACTTGGCGGCGTCGATTCGTTTGCAATGGTCGCAGGCGGCGACGAGTTCTTCTTGCCAACAACCAAGATGTATGCCTCGACGCTGGTTCATGAGATGTTTCACGTCTACCAAACCGACGTGTTCGCGGAGCGGGGCGGCTCCCAGGACATCGATGGCTACGACTATTCGCCCGAGAGCTTGGTCTTGATCGGGCTCGAACAACGAGCGCTCCGTGCCGCCATCGGCGCCGACTCGCGCTCGGACCGAGAACTGGCGGCCCGCCACGTTGTGGCGATTCGCAACACCCGTTTGGCTGCGGACCCCCGGGTCGCCCTGGACGGGCGTCAGGAGATACGCGAAGGAACCGCTCGCTACGTCGAGCACGTGCTTGGAGGCAACGACACGAGCTACCCCTATCACCTCGGCAATTTCGCCGACCAGCTCACGGTTGACATCCCAGACGCCGACATCAAGGCGACCATGGCCTTCGGCAGGTGGTACGCGAGCGGTGCCGCAACGATGCATCTCCTCTCACAACTCGATGCCGAAGATGTGTCGACTCGTATCGATCGCGGCGAGCGTCCTGTCGACGTGCTCGCTCAGCTGCTCGCGGTCGAGCCGATGACGTACGACAGCCTGGTCGCAGACGCCCTGGCGGCCTACGACCCCGACAACGAACTGGCCGAGCAGGCGCGCATCGCGGGCGAAGCAGTGCGGAACGAGCCGAGCTTCTGGGGTGGCGCGGATACCGCAACAGATGATGCCGGGGCTGCGGAACTCGAGCAGGTGGCGCTGACTCAGCAAGAATTAGATTGCCTGGTCGAGCGCGGCGCAATCATCACCAACGAGGTATTGGAAATCAGCAACGAGGACTGGGCCGCTTGTTATGGCCAGCCCTGATCGCCCCACGCTCGCGGTCCAGTGGTAGCGCGCGAACCGCCCACAACCAGCCCGCCCACCCCCAGCAAGATGAGGCCTATCACCACCAGTAGCGGCGACAGCGGCGATGCGCCGGTGACCGGCAGTTCGCTGCTCAAGGTCACGATGCACACGGCACCCTCCTGACCGGGGGTCACGATGACACGCGAACCTCGGACCGTGGACGATGCAGCCTGGCCCTCGCAGCTGGCCGCAGATGGCGACAGGTCGGTTCGGCGGATCAGGAGCTCACTCGCTGCTCCTGCAACAGCATCGACTTCGATCGAGTCACCCTGCGAAACGCGATCGTTTCGGTACTCGATACCCGTGTTCACGTCGAGCACGGCTAGTTCGCCAGCCGGCGGTTCGCCGCCCGTGGTCACGAACTCGAGCTCGATGACCACGGTGTCCGCTTGGGCGGCAATCGCTGGTGGAGCTGCCGCCCATGCCGCAATGCTGACAAGCACTGCGGCACCAGCCAGAAGACGCCGCGATCGAATCACCCGAACACAATAATTCGATGACGGGCAGAAGTTGGTGATGTGACACATGTTTCTAAAGTTTGCGATGGTCTTTCACATAGTCACTTGTAGTCACGCACCGCCACGCATACTCCAATGGGGCTGAGCGGGTGTGCACTGCGGCAGAGCCGATTCGGATCTCTCTATGATCGCGAGACTGCCGAAGGGGCTCGCCTGCGCTAGTTTCGTCTCACCCAAGACAGCGAGGTCGCCCATGGCTGCATCACCCGATCACGAACCGACCGCGAATGTGCACGACAAATCCCGTGGCGATGGTTTCGCAGCAATGGGGATCCTGGCGCTGACCATCGTCTTCATCGTTGTCGTTCTCGTCGCCCTGATCTGACGCCGACCCGATCTCGGCGCGTACCCAAATATGAATCTGTGACCGGTTTGTGATCAGATGGCACGCACAAGGCAAGTCCGAGGTCTGAAGTAGCAGACCGGCTTGCCCATTCTTGGGGGAACAAGATGCAAGCCAATTGGATACGGAAAATGACGGCGTTACTCGCCGCCTTCGCACTGCTCGGTGCTGCCTGTGGAAGTAGCGACTCGTCGACGGAGACGTCGAACGACGCGGTCTCCGGCGACGAGGTAGTGAGCGACGAGGTATTGGGTGAGAGCGTCGAGGCCGCCGGAGAGCCGCTGAAGGTTATGACGGTCACCACGCTGAACGCAGCTGGTCCGACGTATCAGAACATTGCCAACACCGCCGAGGTCTACGCCGACTACATCAACGAACGCGGTGGCATCGCCGGCCGACCGCTCGAAGTCACCGTTTGCGACGAACAGTTCGATCCCGCCGTCGCCACCTCATGCGCCCGGGAGGCAGTCGAAGAAGGCATGATCTCGATCGTGGGTTCGTTTACGTTCTTCGCCGAGAGCATCGTGCCGGTCATCGCAGAATCCGACATCACCTGGTTCGGTCCGTGTTGCCCGATCACACCGTCTGAGCTCACGAGCCCACACTCGTTTCCGATCGGCAACCAACCCATGTACTCCGTCGGTGCGGTCAAGAAGGCCGTCGACGACGGTTGCACCAGCATGAACGCCGTCATCATCGATGGCGCGCAGATCTTCATCCCACCAATGGAGAATGCCATCGCCGCACTGGGCCAGAGCTTTGGCGACGTCATCATCTTGCCGCCGACCGCTCAGGACTACTCGGCAGAAGTCGCACAGGCCACCGCCAATGACGCCGACTGCGTGATCACCGTGGTTTCCGAAGGTCCCTACATCACCTGGAACACCGCGTGGACGCAATCTGGCACCGACGCCGTGCAATACGGCCCGCAGGGCAACTTGAACGAGGTTTCGGCGGCCGGTAACGAAGAATCGACCAACGGCGACATCATCGCTGGCATGTACCCCGATATCTCCACGGCTCCGTGGGACGAGTACCGCCAGGCACTCGGCGATGCCGGCTTGGACACCAGCGAACTCGACTACAACAGTCTGGGCGGCATGGGCACCTGGGCAGCGTTCGTGGGCTTCACGATCATCGCCGAGTCGATCGACGGCGAGATCACGGCCGAGTCGTTCTTCGACGCTGCATCGAACACGTCGGACCTCGACCTGAACGGCATGGTGCCAAACCTGGACTTCACCCAGGAGTGGACCGACGGCCTCGAAGGCTATGAGCGGCTCTTCAACCGCAGCGTGGTGTTCAGCACCCTCGACGACGGCAAGGTCGTTCCGCTGACCACCGACTTCGAAGACGTGGGCGCACTCGCAACCGGCGACGCCGGATAACCGACGCGTCCTCATGGGGGAGGTAGTCAGATTCGCGTTGTTCGGGTTGGGCATTGGCGCGCTCTATGCGTTCGCGTCCCAAGGGCTGATCGTGATCTACCGCGGCACGGGTGTGCTGAACTTCTCGCTGGGTGCAACCGCCATCGCCGGCGTGTTCATGCAATGGGAATTGCAGTACGAACACGGGTGGCCATTTCTGGCGGCCGCTGCCGTTGGCGTGGCGCTGTCTGCCTTTCTCGGGGTGTGGACGCACTGGTGGGTGATGAAACCGCTGCGGCGAGCAAGTTCGCTGGTTCGCGTCATTGCCACGCTGGGTGTGCTCATCTCGATTCAAGCGGGCGTCATCATTCGCTACGGGTCCCAACCCCGGCAGGTCGACAGCTGGTTGCCGACCAACCGCATCGTTCTCTGGGACGACGTGGCGTTCACCGTCGACCGGCTGATTTTGCTCGTCATTGCCTGCGTCTCTGCCGCGCTGCTGTGGCGTCTGTACCGGTCGAGCCAGTTCGGCCTTGCGACCGAGGCCGTGTCGGAGAGTGAACGGTCTGCGGCCGCCATTGGCCTGTCACCGAACCGGATCGCGACGCTGAACTGGGCCCTCGGTTCGGCTATCGCCGCTGCTGCCGGCATCTTGGTCGTGCCGATCATCACCCTGCAGGTCACCGCCATGACTTCGCTGGTGCTGGCCGCGCTGGCGGCGGCGCTGGTCGGTGACTTCCGATCGTTTCCCATCGCCACCGCAGCCGGGCTCGGCCTGGGTGTTTCTCAGAAACTGGTGGGTCGTTTCATCGATCAAACCGGGCTCGAAGCATCGTTGCCCTTCTTGGTGATCATCGTGGTGCTCGTCTTCCGTGGGCGCTCGCTGCCATTGCGTGACTACTTCCTGCGCAAGCAGCCCATGCTGGGCAACGGCCGCATGTCATGGGACTGGACGATCTTCGGCGCCGGTGTGGTCGTGTTCCTGATGCTCACCAAGAGCACCAAATGGATCGATGCCCTGACCGTGTCGTTGGGTGTTTCGATCGTCTTGCTGTCCATCGTGGTGCTGACCGGATACGCCGGCCAACTCTCGCTGGCGCAGTATTCCATCGCCGGATTCGGCGCCTACGTGGCCGGGCGCCTGGTGGCGGTCTATGACATCCCCTTTCTGCTCGCCCTGGTCGCCGGTGTGCTCGCCGCCGTACCGGTCGGGCTGGTGTTTGCGCTACCGGCCGTCAGAACGCGCGGCATCAACCTGGCCATCGTGACCCTTGGCCTGGGCACAACCATGGAACTCATGTTGTTTCGCAACCGTGACTACACCGGCGGCGTGCAAGGAACCCAGGTAGGCAACCCCGACTTGTTCGGTTATGACATTGGTTCGATCACCTACCCCGAGCGCTATGGCATCTTCGTGCTGGCCATGTCCCTCGTCGCAGTATGGATGGTGTCCAACGTGCGCCGGGGCAGAAGCGGTCGCCGCTTGATAGCGGTACGGACCAACGAGCGCGCCGCGGCTGCGCTGGGAATCGACGTGATCAAGGCCAAGCTGTTCGCCTTTGCATTTGCCGCTGCACTCGCCGCGCTCGGCGGCATCCTGCTGGCCTTCCGCCTGAGTTCGATCAGCTATCAGTCGTTCACGAACTTCACCTCGATCCTGTACGCCGGGCTCGCCCTGGTCGGTGGTGTCGGGCATCTACTCGGCGCCTTCGTGGGTGCCACGATGGCCACCGCCGGGTTCAATCAGGAGATTCTGGAGTCGACGTGGGGTGGCGTTGCTCGTTGGACCCAACTGATCAGCGGTATTGCCATTCTGCTCACGGTGCTCGGCTACCAAGACGGCGTCGCCGCCGAATGGGTCAAGATCTTCCGGCTGTTCAAGAAATCGAAGAAGTGGGGCCAGCCCTACATCATCGAACTCGAAGACGTTGCCGACATGAGCGCCCTCGACGAGGCGACTCGAGTCCCGGAACGAACACTGCGCATTCGAGACCTGACCGTGCAATACGGCGTGGTCGTGGCAGTCGACAACGTCAGCCTGGATCTGGAACCGGGCCGGGTCACCGGTCTCATTGGACCCAACGGTGCTGGTAAGACATCGCTGATCGACGCAATCAGTGGCTTCACCTCTGCCACCGGCGAGGTCATGGTCGATGACCTCGATCTGTCGAACGACGGCGCAACTCGTCGCGCCCGCGCGGGCGTCGCTCGCTCGTTCCAGTCGCTGGAACTCTTCGAGGATTCCACGGTGTTCGAGAATCTGGCGGTGGCTGCAGACCCGCAAGATCTTCGTTCTTATCTGAGGGACCTGGTGTGGCCGGTGAACCCGCTCTTCCCTCCCCCGGTCGTGCGGGCAATCATCGAGTTCCAACTCGATCAGGATCTGCACCGCGATGTCAAAGACCTGTCCTACGGCAAACGCCGACTGCTCGCCATTGCACGGGCCGTCGCCATGCACCCGAGCGTCTTGATGCTCGATGAGCCTGCAGCCGGTTTGAGTTCATCCGAGAGTGAGGAGCTCGCCTTGGTGGTGCGCCGGCTAGCCGAAGAGTGGGGCATCGCGGTATTGGTGGTCGAGCACGACATGAACTTCGTCATGGGTGTCTGCGACGACGTCGTCGTTCTGGACTTCGGCAAGAAAATTGCTCATGGCTCCCCCGACGAGGTGCGAAATGATCCCGGCGTGATCGCCGCCTACCTGGGCGACGAACTCGACGACGAACTCGGCGACGAACTCGACGGTGTCGACCCCGCAGACGACCTCACCGATGCCGTCGTCATCGAGACAGCTTCGTCGGCGGTAGCGGGCGGAGGTGCTGCATGACGGTCTCGACCACTCGACCCCTGCTGCAGACCCGTCTGCTCAAGGCCGGCTATCTCGGACGCGAAGTCGTGCAGGCGGTGAACCTGACCGTGCATCGAGGCGAGGTCGTGTGTCTGCTCGGCCCAAACGGTGCCGGCAAGACCACCACGCTGTTGACGATCGCCGGCGAACTCACACCGGTCGATGGCGTGGTTCTGTTCAGCAACGTGCCCACCTTTACGCCTATGCATCAGCGCATCCGCAGCGGCGGCATCGGACTGGTCACCGAAGAGCGACTCGTATTCACCCAGATGTCGGGGCGCGACAACCTGCGCGTGGGTGGCGGCGACGTCGACCGAGCGCTCGATCTTTTCCCCGAACTGGAACCACGCCTCGATGTGCGTGGCGGCATGTTGTCCGGTGGCGAGCAGCAGATGCTGGCGCTCGCCCGCGCCCTCAGCCGCCGACCGTCGCTCTTGCTGGCCGACGAACTGTCACTCGGCTTGGCCCCCAAGATCGTGGACCGGCTACTCGGCGCAGTGCGAGCCGCCGCCGACGAAGAAGGCACCGGTGCGCTCATCGTCGAACAGCATGCCCGCAAGGCGTTGAAGTACAGCGATCGCATGTATCTGATGGCCCGGGGCAAGATCTTGCTCGAGTTACCAGCCAACGAAGCCCTGGCCCGCATCGACGAGATCGAAGCCACCTATCTCAGTGGCACCTCCGAGACCGAAGAAGACCACATCGAGCGGCTACGACGCAAAAACAAACGCAAGGCGTGGCGCCGACAGCGCGTTCGGGAACGAGAACTCGAGCGCCTCAGCGGCAAGGTCCTGTCCACCCGTACCGCCGCCGAAGACGACTACTACTTCGACCTCGAACAACAACGACGCGACAACAACGAACGACAGAAGAGAAGAAGCAGGAGATAGATCATGGGATATCGCACTGCAGAGCTGCCCGACGTCGACCTCGACGAGTTCGAAGACATTCCGTTCTTCGATCGCATGAAGATGCTCATGCTGCACTGGGTCGAGGCCGGGTTCGGCACACCGAAGCAGACCGGCATGTTCTATGCGTGGAAGATCTTCTTGTACGCGCTGTTCGGCCTGATCTTTGCCGGTGCGTTCACTGCCGGGCTCGAGTTCAACGACATCGGCGGCTGGTGGGACGAACCAATCCTGTACCAGAAGCTGATGATCTGGACGATCCTGCTCGAGATAATGGGACTCGCAGCGACATGCGGCCCCCTGGCATTTCACTTCGACCCGCCGATCGGCGGCATTCTCTACTGGTGGCAGAACGACACCCTGCGAGTGCCGCCCTATCCCAATCGGGTGCCATTCACCAAGGGCACCCGCCGCACCCCGTGGGACACCGGCCTGTACAAGCTCATTCTGGCCAGCCTGATACTGATGTTGTTCCTGTCGGGCAATCAAGTCGATGGGTTGCCCGAGGGGTCAGCGGGCACGCTGCCCCGGTGGGCCATCTTGATATACGCCAGCCTGATCGTGCTGATGGCAATGCGCGACAAGATCATCTTCTTGTCTGCCCGATCCGAGCAGTACGTGCCCACGTTGCTGGCGTTTGCGCTGTTCACCAACTTCGTCGACATGATCATTGCGGCCAAGATCTTCATGGTCGTGATCTGGATGGGCGCCGGCTTTTCCAAGTTCAACCATGGCTTCTCGTCGACCGTGTCGATCATGGTGCAGAACACCCCGTGGGTGGTGTGGGACAAGTTCCGCAAGGCCACCGTCAAGGACTACCCGAACGACATCCGGCCTTCGAGAACGACTCACCTGCTGGCTCACATTGGTGGCACCACCACCGAGTTGGTCATGCCACTCGTCTTGTTGTTCTCGCCATACAAATGGTTGACGTGGGTCGCCATTCTTTCGATATGGGCGCTGCATACGTTCATCATCTCCACGTTCCCGCTGGCCGTGCCGCTCGAATGGAATGTGTTTTTCATCTTCGCTTCGGCGTTCTTGTTCGCCAACTTCCCTGCCAGCGGCGGCTATGGCGTGACCGACATGAACCCGGCGCTCTTGGCGATCGTGCTCGTCGTGGCGCTGTTCCCGATCGTGCTCGGGGCGCTGAAGCCGCAACACGTGTCGTTCCTGGTCGGCATGAAGCAATATGCCGGCAACTGGTCCGCGGCCACGTTCTCGTTCCGCGACAAGTCGATGGAAGATCGCATCAACGAGCGCATCGTCAAGTCCGCCGACAACCAGATCGATCAGATCGAGCCGTTGTTCGGCAAGGAGATCTCCGAGATCTTCATCCAGAAGGCGGTCGCCTTCCGCATGATGCACCCCATGGGCCGCATGCACATCTCGGCGCTCATGTGTCATGTCGACAGCCTCGATGACCGCTTGCAGCGCGAAGGCGAATTCGTGAGCAATGTGTTGACCGGATGGAACTTCGGCGACGGCCACTGCATCGACGAACGCCTGATCGAAGGCATGCAGGAACGTTGTCAGTACGAACCGGGCGACGTGATTGTTGCCTGGACCGAGTCCCAGCCAGCGTTCAGCAAGATCGTGCAGTATCGCGTGATCGACGCTGCGCTCGGCACGGTCGAGAAGGGTTGGTATCACAACGACGACGCGTACAACACCCAGCCGTGGCTCCCCGACGGCCCCATACCGCACACCGTGACCTGGCGGCGTGAAGGTTACGAACCCCAGGGTGTTGCCCACCCCGGTGATGCGAAGAAGACTCCCACGGTTGGCAAGCGCGGCGAACGCCCCGATCTCGTAATCGATATCAGAGAATCCAAGGAAGCCGCGACACCGAATTAGACGATGCGCGCATTCGACCCAGGTTGAGCCGTATGACCCAAATGGGTTGTGGTCAGCTCGTAGCCGTCACCTGGCGAACGCAGCTCGCAAGTTCTCCATGGTCGTGCCGCACGCCTTTTCCAGGTTCTCGCAACGACCTTCGATCGTTCCGGGGTAGACATCGGGCTCAGCCAGCATGGGTGCATCGAACCACTCGGTGACCCGGCACGTGTCGGGCCCGGTGGCCTCGATGTCGTAGCCCCACGTCGTCGTGTACTTGAAATCGGGCGGTACGACGTAGGCAAATTTCTTGCCGGGCTCCACCACGGTCACTTCACAGTCGGCATGCCATTCGTAGTCGCCGGCCTTGTTATGACCTCGGAAGCGGACACCGACATCCACGGCGGAGGCGTCGCCCAGGAACTCACAACGCTGGTTTTCTGGACTCAGCGTGGGCAGCCGTTCCAGATCGGTCAGGAACGCGTAGACATCGTCGGCCGAGGCATCGACATCAACGGTCGCTGAGCCAGTGGTGGGATATTCAGGTGCGTCAGACATGGGTCCATTCTCCTTCACCCGGCAGTGTTGCCCCCAATCAGCCAGGCCGCGAAGGTTGGTCTAACTCACGGGCTAAAGCTTCTTGTCCGGGCTAGAGGTCTGCTTCGGCTGTCACGGTGATCGCACGCTGAATGATGCCGTCGATCTTGGTGTCGGGTATGCCCAGAAGTCGAAGCAGCAGATTGGCGACACTGGCTGCAGCGTCGTAGGAGACCTCGTCGGAAACGACCGAACGCATGGATTGCAGCACCGAGCCCAGAACCGCATCGGTCGGCGCATGCCCTGCTTGCACATCGAACCGCCCCGCGTCGGCGCCGTCTTGAATGGCGTTGCTGATGATGGTGCGCACCCGAGCACGAAAGTCGGGAAGCGTGGCCACGAGCGCAACAAAGGCCTTCGCTGCCACCGGATCGGTGTCGGCCATACGCAGCAGCTGCAAGGTGCCAATGGCGACCCGAGCAGCTGGATCATTTTCGATATCCGAGAGCACCGCTTGGCCGATCTCCATTCCCCGACCCACGTCTTGGGCCAGCGCGGCGAAGAAGTCGTCGACGGTCGCAAAGTGGTTGTAGAACGTGCCAGTGGCCACCCCAGCCACCGAGGCGATACCCCCTGCAGATATGCCAGACGGCCCCTGCTCGGCCAAACGGGTGTGGCCAGCTCGCAACAGCCGTCGGCGAGTTCGTCGGCGTTTCGCCGGGTATCCAGCAGTGGATTCGGTGGCAATCATCACCGCTGTTGTACCAACGGCAAAACTGTGTGTCAAACGCAATATTGACATTGATGTTCAAAAATGCATATGTTACTCATAATTGGTCAGGCGGGTTCGTCGACCACAAACGAGCTATCCCCAAGGTATGACATGAGCAACGAGCAACACGCCGAACAATCCGACAGCGAGCTGATCTCGGCCACCGTCGATGCCATCACCGCCACAGTGCCGGTCGCACTCAAGCCAGGCCAGGCGTTTTCGGCCGCAGGTCGCTTCGTGCAGACGCTGGCCAAGCAACCTCAGGTCGTTGGTCGCCGGGCCGCGAAGCTGGTTGCCGAACAGGCCAAGGTGATCGCTGGCACCTCGACCGTTGAACCCGGTCCAAAGGATCGCCGCTTCACCGACGAGGCATTCCAGGACAACGGGCTGTACAAGCGCCTCGCCCAGTCCTACCTGGCTTTCGACGAACAGGTTCATGGTCTGGTTGCCGATCTCGACATCGACGAGAAGAGTCGCTTGCGAACCGAGTTCCTCGCAGATCTCGCAACCGACGCCATGGCCCCGACCAATACCCTGCTCGGCAACCCGGCTGCACTGCGCGAAGCCCAACGCACCAAGGGACAGAGCCTGCGAGACGGCCTGCGTCACTTTGCCTACGACATGCGGGAAAACGGCGGTATGCCGTCCATGGTCGACTCTCGACCGTTCACGCCCGGCGACACGGTGGCCGCCACCGAAGGAAGCGTGGTATTCCGCAACGAGGTACTCGAGCTCATCCAGTACACGCCGACAACCGCCAAGGTGTACCAGCGCCCGATCCTGGTCGTTCCGCCCCAGATCAACAAGTACTACATCCTGGATCTCGCACCGGGTCGCAGCCTGTTCGAACATCTCGTGGGTGCTGGTCATCAGACCTTCGCCATCAGCTGGCGTAATCCCGATGCCGACCAGCGCGACTGGAACCTCGACACCTACTGCGCCGCCATCATCGAGGGCATCGATGCTGCACTCGAGATCACCGGCGCTAAGGACCTGAACATGTTGGGCGTGTGCGCCGGCGGCATCACCCAAGCTGCGCTGCTCGGCCACTTTGCCGCAGCTGGTGACAAGCGCGTTCGTTCTGCCAGTTTTCTGGTCACCATCATCGACTGGGACGTGCCGTCCACCATGGGCACCATGATCTCGCGTCCGGTCACCGAAGCTGCCAAGCGTCGCAGTCAACAACAAGGCGTGCTCAAGGGCGAAGACCTGAACAAGATCTTCGCCTGGCTGCGCCCCAACGATCTGGTGTGGAACTACGTGGTCAACAACTACCTGATGGGCCGTAACCCCCCGGCCTTCGACGTGCTGGCGTGGAATGGCGACTCGACCAACCTGCCGGCCGCGCTGCACGCCGACTTCATGGACATTGCGAACAGCAACGCCATGACTGTCCCCGACGGCCTGATCGTGCTCGACACGCCGATCGACCTGGGTGCGATCGATATCCCGAGCTTCGTGGTGGGTGCCGTGACCGATCACATCACGCCGTGGGAAGCCTGCTACGAGACCGTCAAGTTGCTCGGCGGCGACTCTGAATTCGTGTTGAGTTCCCAAGGTCACATTCAGGCGCTGGTGAACCCTGCTGGCAATCCCAAGGGCAAGTACTACACCAATCCCGAGATCGCCGAGACGGCAACCGAGTGGCGCAATGATGCCGCAGAGCACGCGGGCAGCTGGTGGGAACACTGGACGAAGTGGCTGGTGAGCCATGGCGGCCGCAAGGTCAATGCTCCCAAGGCGCTCGGCAGCAAGGCCAATCGGCCCATCATGGCTGCGCCTGGTTCCTACGTTCTGAACTAGTCGCACTACATTTGGCGGGTGCAAGCGCAGACAACCGTCACAACCAAGTCGACCATGGTGTCGGTGGGCACCCAGCGACTGCGAGTCACGGTCGAGAACCCCGGCGCGGGTCGACCGTTCTTGCTCATCAACGGCATCGGTGCCACCGGCGACCTGTTCGATCCGTTCCGGCAACACTTCGGCGATCGCGAGACGATTGCATTCGACGCGCCGGGCGTCGGCGGCAGCCCGACACCGATTCTGCCGTACTCGATGCGCAAGATGGCTGGCACCGTTGCTGGCCTGATCGACGAGCTCGGCCATTCGCGAGTCGATGTGCTCGGCTTGAGTTGGGGCGGCGCGCTCGCGCAGGAATTCGCCCATCGTCAACCGGCGATGGTCCGGCGGCTCGTCCTGACCGCGACCATGCCAGGCGTTACCAGCGTTCCCGGACGCCCTGCCGCGGTGGCGACGTTGTTGTCACCATTGCGCTACTACTCCCCCGAGTACCTGAAACGGGTGGCCCCCACGCTGTACGGCGGCGCCATTCGCGACCGCCCCGAACTGCTCGAAGAACACGCACGCCAGCGCGCGGCTCGCCCTCCGAGCAGTGTCGGCTATCTACACCAGCTGAGTGCCATCCAACGATGGTCGAGCCTGCCGTGGCTACATCGTCTACCCCACCGCACCCTGGTGCTCGCAGGCGACGACGACCCGATCGTGCGGCTGGTCAATGCTCGGGTCATGACCAAGCGCATACCCGATGCGCGCCTACATGTGGTCGAGGGTGGCGGTCACCTGTTCTTGTTCACCCGAGCGCTCGAGATGGCGAACATCGTGAGTGACTTCCTCGACAACGGCGCAGCCAAGGCGCATCGCCAGCTGCGCAACGGCCATGGCGGCTGACTTCGACACGGTCATCGACCGTCATCGCACCAACTCGATCGCCGTAGATGCCTTTCGGACATTCCTGCTCGAGGACCATCCCGACCTGCAACTGCCCTGCGACGATGCCGATGCGGTGGCCATGTGGGTGGCCGACATGGCATTTGCCGCTCCCCCGGTGGTGGTCGAAGCCATGCGAAGTCGGCTCGAGCACCCGATCTTCGGCTACACCGTGCTCGCCGACGACAGCTTCTATCAGGCCTACGCCGACTGGTGCAGCGACCGGTACGACTGGCGCCCCCAGGCCGAACACTTCTTCACCTCGCCAGGCGTCGTGCCCGCGCTCTATTCGCTGGTCGACTACTTCATCGGGCCGGGTCAGAAGGTGTTCACGCTCACCCCGGCCTATGGCTTCTTCGAGTCACCGGTTGATGACCGTGGACGCGAGTTCGTGGCCTGCAGCCTGACCCACGATGATGGCCGCTACCAGATCGACTTCGAAGCCTTCCAACAGACGGTCACCGATCCCGATGTGCGCATGTTCTTCCTGTGCCATCCGCACAATCCCACCGGCCGAGTCTGGACCGACGACGAGCTCACTCGCATGGCACAGTTATGCTTCGACAACGGCGTGATCGTGGTGAGCGACGAGATCCATTGTGATCTGCTGCGCACCGGGCTGACGCACACACCGCTCGCCAAGCTCTTTCCCGAATCCGACCTGCTCATCACCTGCATGTCGTCGAGCAAGACCTTCAACCTGGCTGGCCTGGGTCTCTCGCAGGTTGTCATTCCCGGCGATGAGCTACGAACGGTCTGGGATGACCGATCGCAACCGGTCATCAACCCCATCAGCGTCGCGGCGGCAACGGCAGCGCTGCGCCACGGCGAGCCATGGCGCCAAGAACTGCTCGCCTATCTCGACGCCAACTTCGCCTATGTCTGTGACACGCTTGCTGCGCAGTTACCCGAGGCAACGTTCTCGATACCCGATGCCACCTATCTCGGCTGGATCGACTTGAGCGCCTACTTCGCCGCCGAGACCGATCTCACGCGATTCTTCGCCGAACAGGCGGGCGTGTTGATCGAAGGTGGCGAGCAGTTCATCGCCGACGCCGATGGCTACATCCGCATCAACGTCGCCTGCCCGCGAGCCACTCTCGCCAACGGCCTGGCAAAGATCGTCGCGGCTACCCGGAGCGCCTCGGGGGTGCCCTCGAGGGTGGTAGCGATCTGATCTACGTGGAGCACGAGCGGCAAGAATCAGTTGACGGGTTCCCACGCTTGGTGATTTTCGCACCAGCGCTCGGTGTGAGAATGATCACCATGGGGGCGTTCACGCATATCGCCGTCTTTCGGCTTCGCCTTCTTCGGCGTGTATCGGCTATTGCTGCGCGCAGGTCGACCCATGGTCCGCAACCTAGCTTGCGTCGAGTTCGGCGAGTACTTCCGCCGTGTGATCGCCCAGTGCTGGCGGCGGTCGCCGCACCGCGCCTACGTGCCCATTGATCCGAAGCGCCGGGCCGAACGTGCTGGTCTCGGCCCCGTTGGGCAGCATCAGCGGTTGCACCCAACCCATGTGTGCGACCTGCGGGTCCGCCAGCGCTTCGCTGAAGGTGTTTATCGGGCTGGCGGGAACGCCGGCAGCTGCGAACACCGCCAGCCAATGCTCAACCCGTTGGCTGGCGAAGATGTGTTCGAGCAGCACCCGAAGCTCGTCCTGATTGGCGGCTCGTTTGGCGGGGTCGGCGAAGCGCTCGTCGTCGACCAGTTCTGGGCGGTCGACGACCCCACACACCAAACCCCAGAGATTGTTGTTGCCTGCCGCCATGCCGAAGTGACCATCGGCCGCCTGAAACGCCTGGTACGGCGCATTACGAGGGTGCGCCGAACCCAGCCTTTCGGGATCGGTGCCGGTGCCGAAGAATTGGCTGGTCTGCAATGCACCCACAGCCAGAGTTGCTCCCAGCATGGCCACGTCGATGTGTTGACCCACGCCGGTGCTTGCTCGGCTCTGCAGCGCCGAGGTGATGGCGAAGGCGCCATAGAGCCCGGATACGAAGTCACACAACGGCACACCGCACTTGACCGGGTTGCCGCCGGGTTCACCCGTCACGCTCATGACGCCCGCCATGGCTTGCATCGTGAGATCGAAGCCACCCTGGGTCGAACGAGGACCACTCTGGCCGAACGCCGAGATCGAGCAGAAAATCAAGCCGGGGTTGACCTCGGCCATGGCGGCGTAGCCGAGTCCGAGTCGGTCCATCACGCCGGGCCGGAAATTCTCGACCACCACATCGGCCGACGCAATCAACTTCTTGGCGCTCTCGATTTCGGTCGGCTCTTTCAGGTCCAGACAGATCGATCGCTTGTTGCGGTTGATCGAAGCGAAGTTCTCGCTGTACCCGTCGGTCATGGGCGGCCACGACCGCATGGCGTCGCCGGTGGCGCGCTCGACCTTGATCACATCGGCACCCTGGTCCGCCAGCAGCATGGCGCAGTACGGACCGGCGGCAACCTCACAGAACTCGATGGCCCGAATACCCTCGAGTGGCAGGCTGGCGTCGGCCATCAGATCTCGCTCCGTGGTGCCGCGGTCTCGGCATCGCCGGTGTTCGGTGTTCCCGACGGCTCGATCAACAACAGCTCGGCCTCCTCGGCGGCGAATGGTTGATGCTCAACACCCACCGGCACCACGAACATCTCGCCGGGCCCCAGTTCCACATCGCCATCGCGCATGCGAATCGTCAACCGCCCCTTGAGCACCAGGAAGAAGTCGTCGGTGTCATCGTGGTGATGCCACACGAACTCGCCTTTGACCTTCACCACCATCACATCGTGACCGTTGAATTCGGTCACCGTTCGCGGCGCCCAATGATCCTCAAAGGTGCTGAGCTTCTCTGCCAGATTGATTGCAAACGCGTGCGACTTCGAAGCCATGCAGCAACCGTAGCCCCACATCGCGCTCGGGATTCAGGGCCTTGCGTTCAAGAGCCGACCGTGATTATCGAGCAGGTCCCGACGAAGCTGATCCGACTTACTTCGCGTCGGAAGTGCAGCAGGCTGACTCGCGCTATGGGTCGGGATTATCGGGCGGACCCGATTGATCTGATGTATCACTGGTGATACGTTACAGGTATGGCTGAGGTATCGATTCGAGAGTTGCGAAACCACGGCGGCGATGTCGTCGACCGTGTCGCCCGAGGCGAGCACATCACTGTGACGCGTCGAGGAAAGCAAGTCGCTGAACTCCGACCGTTGAGCACTATTGCGGTGCCAGTCGCTGACCTGGTACGCAAGCGGGCACACCTTCCACATGTCGACCCAGCGCGACTTCGCAACGACCTCGACACTGTCATCGACGCTTCACTATGAGCACGAACGGAATCCTCGACACGAGCACGCTGATCCTGCTTGGACGAATCACTGCCAGCGAGGTGCTTCCCGATGGGGCATTCATCACCGCGGTAACTCTTGCAGAACTCTCCGTCGGCCCACTTGTCGCGACCACAGACGAAAACCGGGCAGCACGCCAAGCACATCTACAGGCCGCAGAAGCAGACTTCGATCCGCTGCCTTTCGACGCTGCAGCTGCGCGAGCCTTTGGCGGTGTTGCGGCGTCGCTACGACGCAACGGTCGGAAGCCAGCAGCACGGGCCTACGACGCAATGATCGCAGCTACAGCGGTCTCAGTCGATCTGCCGGTCTACACCTGCAACCCGCGCGACTTCTCCGGAATCGACGGACTGCAAGTCATTGCGGTTCCCCATCCTGATCACGGCTGACGGCTCCATCTTCACACAAGCGATATCGAGCGGTTACATAGCTCGTAACGCCGGTTCCCGAGTGGCTGGTCGAACAATTTGAGTCGCGATTACGAACGGGGTCCTTGGCAATCGAACGCACCCGATCTCATGTGCCGGTCTGGGTCGCGTGTCAATGGTCTAGCGCCGAGGCAGTATGGGCGGGTGGAAGCTGCACCGCGGAGACCGACAGTGAAGTCCTTGGGCCTCGTTGGAGCTTCCTGCGGATTGGGGCTCAAGAATCGCCTTACCAAGGCAGCGATGTCGGACTCGCTCGGGGACGGATCCGGCCGCCCTACAGCGCGCTGGCGCCGGCTCGGAGCAACCTCGCTCACTGGGTCAAGAAACATGATCAGAACGAGGAGTAGGACCGATGACTCCGAATCGCGCATTCCGGCTGTCGTCCTGTCCAGACACGACAGCTGTGTGGCGGGAGTGATTGTGAATCGTCACGAACAAGAGCCACCCGATGCAGCCACGATGGCTTCGGGTGAGTCCAATGCCGTCGGTGTTGTCTTGGCCGCGGCCAGAACGCTGCTGGGCTGAATCATGCCGATCTTGGCAGTAGCGGATCTACAACCGGTCTTCGAAGATGTTGCTAGGCGCGTGGCCGCGGCGAAGCCAACTGAACGGTGTCCTGTCGCGCGTCGGCTGTACTGGGTCATGCGGATCGATGGCGAGATCCGCAACGGCGGTGTTGCACAACTGATCTGGAATCTGCACCAGCAGTACGACTACGACGTGCTGTACGAAGCTCTCGAAGCCATCGGCGCCGCGCCAGCAAAAAGAATCGTTGAGCGAGCGGTCCGCTACATCCATGAGAAGCCACGTCGTACGGCGTCCTTCTTCGAGAACGGCCCATTTGATCCAGCCAAGCCGTTGCGAGCGCTGACCGACAAGTACTACGACCTATCGCCCTCTGTTCCTGCGCTACTGCTCGACTACGTCGAAGCCGAATGGCACACACCATCGTTCCACGCGATTATCGACCGGCTTGCGCTCGGCCACATCATGCAGACAGGCTTTGGCGACGGCGATCTGATCGAAGCCGTTGAAGACGCCAACGGCAGTCGGGTTTCGCAGATGCTCGCCGCTGGTCTGGATACGTCCCAAACCGATGACAATGACCGAACCCTGATAATGCTCGCCCTCAATCGCGCCGACCAACAGTCGGCCCGCGTCGAAATCATTGAGCAGCTGGTGGCGGCGGGAGCTGATATCAACCAGGCAACCACCAACGGCACTGCGCTAAGCGTCGCAACGCGGCACGGAGGTCAGGTCCGCTATCTCGAGTGTCTGCTGTGGCTAAACGCAGACCTTGAGGCAGCTGACGGGCGCGGTCATACGCCGATCTTCGGCGCCGTCCATGCGCCATCCAGCTTGCGGTTGCTGCTCAACGCAGGCGGCGATGCGCATCACCGCATCGATACGGGGCTCTCCCCGCTCGGCTATGCACTCTTCGAATACGGCCAATGTGTCGACAACAGCTACCGACACGACAAGCTTCCCAACCTTCGAGAATCGATCGACATGTTGCTTGATCACGGGTGTGGCCTCAGTCCGGCGCCGGTGCAAGAAACACCGCGTACCGAACCGTTGACGGAACTTGCGCTCGTCGCGGCTGATCCGGAACTACTCACAAGGCTCGCCCTCCAACCCGACTTTGAGCACATACCCGAAGCCCGACAGGACGGCGTCGATGTTTGGACTGCAGCCCACGAAGCAGCTCGCCGCGGCTGTAACGAGTCGCTGCTCGTTCTCGCCACACACAACGCCTTGGCAACGTTCGCACTCGGCGCGTCATCGCTAAGGAGAGATGCCTTTGCTGGCTGTACACCAATCGACGTGGCTGCCGACAATGCAACCGCCGACCTTTTGCGCGAACACGGCGTCGAGGCAGGCGTCCAGCGGTCGCACGACGTGTGGATCCTGACTTACGGTGGAAAGCCCCAAACACTCGTTGAGCTCATCGCCGACGCTGATCACATGGCACTCGATCAGGCGACCATGCAGGTTGCATTACTTGCGCCCGACTCAGAAACGGTCCTTGCATGGGGTGAAGACGGCAACCTAATCATCTATGAGGCAATGCGTGCGGCACAGCTAAGCACACGTGCCGAAGCCGATGAATTCGCCGAGCGGTGCGCCGCTGCTGGAGCCAGCACCCGAGTGATCTAGGGATCCACATTGTCGCCGAAACCATCGCGCCCGGTAGCTGAACTTCGCCGGGCATGCCAACTGCGATGTCGAGAACAGGCTTGGCCAGTAGCCCGCTGACTGATGTCGGCCCGATGTGTTCAACGCGGGCTTTTTCGTCATCGAGAGCGACAACGATCTCTTTCGCAGCTTCATGATAGAGGCTGCCCCATCTCGGGTCGTGCTCCACCAGATCAACTACGCCGTCCTTCAGGCCAAGACCTGAATCGCTTGCCATGAGTGAATGTATTGCCGCCGGAATTGCCATGGCTGCGACAATACACAACGCTCTCGTGGCCGCAGAGTGGTTGTGAACGTGGGTTCCTGACTCACCGAACACCGTGTCTTGGTGAGCGCAGGGTCTTGGTGAGCGCAGGGTCTTGGTGAGCGCAGGGTCTTGGTGAGCGCAGGGTCTTGGTGAGCGCAGGGTCTTGGTGAGCGCAGGGTCTTGGTGAGCGCAGGGTCTTGGTGAGCGCAGGGTCTTGGTGAGCGCAGGGTCTTGGTGAGCGCAGGGTCTTGGTGAGCGAGACAGTGACGCCGAAATCACGGCGTGCATCTCATCGACTGGGAGACCGCTCGGGTGGCACCCCGTGAACGCGACCTGTGGTCATTGATCGACGAAGACGCTCGTTCGGGGCAGGACTACACCAAGTGGTCGGGCCACATACTCGACGATTCTGCGCTCGATCTGTACCGACGCTGGTGGAGCCTGTGCGAGGTCTCGCTTTACGCTGCCGACCTGCACGCTGAACACACAAATACACCCGAAACCGAGATTGCGTGGAACGGATTGCGCGAGCATCTTGCCAAGCACTAGACCAGTGAACTAGTCCCAGGGTTTGGTGATTTCTTCGCCGGCGGGCGTGACGATGCGAATCTGGCCCGTGGTCGGATCTCGCCAAACCGTGTAGCCGCGTTCTTTGTGCCGGTTGTGGCGACCACAAAACAGGGTGCCGTTCTCTTGGGTGGTGGGACCGCCCTGGCGTTTGGAAAGCATGTGGTCGCTCTGGCATTTGCTTGCGGGCACGTTACAACCCGGCCATTCACAGCCCGGGTGAGCGATCTGCAGGGCGGTGCGGGCCAGCCCGGTGAAGAATCGCTTGTCGCTGATGTCGATGACCACACCTCTGGCATCGAGCACCACCCGCCGGAACGGGTTCATGAGTGCGTCGAGGAATGCCTCGTTCGGGTCGAGCGGAACACCGTCGATGGTTTCGCAGCGATAGGCGTCGAGGTCGAAGGGCTGCGGGAGATAGCCGGCGTGGCGCCGAGCCATCTCTTCGAACGTGGGTGCGGACCACACGATGTTGTGCACGAAGTTGATCGGCACCGAGGACTCGGGATTGGCAGCGGCGTCGTAGAAGATCTGCGCCATGGCGTCGGCGGCTCGTTGCTGATGGGTGCGGGCCAACAGGTCGGTGCAGGTGGCATCGCCGTGGACTGCCTGCGCGGCTTCCCAGTCTTTGGCGAACTCGGCATCGATGTAGCTGTCGAAGATCTTGCTCATGGCCGCGCCGGCTTGGGCGCCCTGGTTGGACGTGACCAGAAACGACTTGTTGAAGACTTCGTGGACGATGCGAGCGCTACGACGCTCATGGGCGGCGTTGGGGTCGGACCCGTCATCGTCATGGATCTGAACCCAACGGGCGACCAGAATCTCGAATCGCTTGAAGTCGAATCGTCGGGCCTGCTTGAGGAACCAGGATTGTTGACTCACGAACGCATCTCGGACCCGACGGTTGGCATAGATGCGGGCCATCAAACGCAGATGGTCTTCGCTGAGTCGCGCCCTGCGAGCGGCCTTGAAGATACGCCCACATGCATCGAACATTCGGCGGACCTGTTCGAGGCCGAACACGTCGCGGGTCGACTGGTCATTCACCGCCGTGTACATGACCTTGGCCGACGCGTGCCCGTGCTGGTCACAGATTCGTGATTCGGCCATGTCGTGCAAGGTGACGACCGACAAGCTGAAGGCCAAACGCCGAATCTGCTCGACCTGCTCGGCGGCCGCTTTTGCTTGGCCCGGCGTGGCGAAGACTTCTTGCTCGCAGGCAAGGGCCCGCTTGAGAAAGGAAGCCACCTGATCCAGGTTCTCGCACCGTGACATCGACTCTGCGACGTCAGCGACCGGGTCGGTTACGTCGATGAAATTGTCGGACTCTGCAGGCACGTGTCGGCACCTCCTCTTCCGGGGTTGCCGACCGTTCCACGGGTCGCACGAATTGGCGCTTGAGAGAACCGCTAACCATGACGCTGGTTGATGGCGATGGTCCGGTTGGGTGAAACGCTGGAGCCTTGGTGGCCCACTTGCAGTGCTGGATTCTTGAAGAATCGCTACCACCAACTTATCGAACATGTGTACGACTTGTCAACTCGATAGTCGAGAAATTCGCACGGCCGAGTGGCCACCAGTAGCGTCGCCGCCATGAACACCATCTTCGAACCCGACGGCTGGGACGCACGATTGCGGGTCGGCCTACTGGTGCCCGACGGCGACGTGGGTCCCGAGAGCGAATGGTCTGCCATTGCTCCCGTGGGAACGTCGGTGAACGCCAGTCGCTTCCGGTTTCCCGTGACTGCTGTACAAGCCTCCCAGGATCGCATCGGTATGGGTCCGGTCGAATTCGTGGCTGCTCCTGGGCCACTCGATGCGGCGATTGCGTTGCTCAATCCCCCGTCGATCGACATCTATTCGCTGGCATTCACCTCGACCAGTTATGTGGGCAACGACGCCGACCTGGTCGCTCGACTCAGCAATGGCGCACGAGGCAAACCCGTGGTCACGACCGGCCAGGCCCTGCTTGCTGCAGTGCAACACTTCGATGCCACCAGGGTCATGTTGGTCGACCCACCGTGGTTCCCTCAGGAACTCACCGACATGGGCAAGGCGTGGCTCGAGCGCAACGATGTCGGCGTGGCCCGAGCCACCGCAGCCGGGCTGCCGTCGGGTCAGTTCAACATCCATCCCGGAGCGCTCCACCGTTGGCTCTGCCAAGCGGTCGACAACATCGACCTGGTGCTCATCGGCGGCAATGGCTTCCGAGCCGTGGGTGCTGTCCGCGCCGTCGAACACGACACCGGTGTCCCGATCGTTACGGCGAACACCGCACTGCTGTGGCACACCCTGCGCAGTGCAGGCCGCCCCACCGATCAAGTGACCCGCTACGGCCAGATATTCACCTGAGCAGGCAGGCAGCCACGGTGGCGTCGCCGTCGATCGTCATGTCTGTCTGGTGCAGACTAACGCTGGTCGGTTCGCCAGTCCGGATCACTTCCAGGCGTTGGCGATGAGTTCGAGGCTGGTGATGCGGTCTTGGAGCGCATGGACCGACGTGTACAGCATGAGCTCGTCGGCGCCGGTGCGCTCGACCAAATCGTGCATGCCTGCGACCACGCTGTCGGTGTCGCCGACCAGTGCATTCACCTTCATGGCCGATGCCGCCGCAAAGTTCGGGTGCTCTACGGCTTCCTCGGGAGTCAGCATGGGGACCATACGACCGGTCCGCAGTCCATGGCGGCGAAGCAACGCCGGCCCGGAAAGCCATTCGGCGTGTTCGGTGGTCTCGGCGGCAATGGTCGATGCAGTCACGATGGCGTAGGGCTCGTCGAGCACCGGCGACGGGCGGAAGGCGTCTCGGTAGATGCCCACTGCTTCTACGGTGCCACCCATGTCGAAGTGATGTGCGAAGCCGAACGGTAACCCCAGGATCCCCGCCAGTTCGGCACTGAAACCACTGGAGCCCAACGGAATCACCGACGGGCTGCTCGTTGCCACCGGTGTCGCCTTGAAGCGATTCCACAGGCCCTGCTCGTTGCGCACGTCGCCGAGCAATCCCATGACATCGACCAGGTTGCGCGGAAAGTCTTCGGCGGCTGGATCGTTGCGGGCGCCTCGCAGTGCCATGGCGGTGCCGCCGTCGGTACCGGGGGCTCGGCCGACACCCATGTCGACTCGCCCGGGGTACAGCGCTTCGAGCATGGCGAACTGTTCCGCAATCGCCAGCGGGGCATGGTTTGGCAACATGACGCCGCCAGAACCGACCTTGATCGTGTCGGTATTGGCTGCCAGATGGGCCATCAGAATGGCGGGCATAGTGCTGGCGACCGTGGCCATGTTGTGATGCTCGGCGACCCAGATCCGGGTGTAGCCGAAGCGCTCTGCTGCCTGGGCCACCGCAGTTGTCTGGGCAAAGGCATCGCTGCTGGTGGCACCGTCGGGAACCATGGCCAGGTCGAGAACCGAAAGCGGGATCATGATTGCGACACTACTTCTGGTTCGAAGGACTCGACGAGCCGGGCCGCGTCGGCCCGGCTGTCTCGTCGTTCCAGCATGAAGAAGATGATCGTGGTGCCAGCGGTGATCGCCCCCATGATCACCAGTGCTGTTCGCAGTCCAATGACTTCGGCCAGTGCACCGATCGGCGCAGCTGCGATGCCGAATCCGGCGAAGGACAGTTGCATCAACGATTGGACTCGGCCCTGCATCTCATCGCTCGATGTCGAGAGGGCCAGCGTGTTCGAGAGCGACTGGAATGCCGTGGTGCAGCCACCGATGCCGATCACGACCAGGAACGACAACCAGATGGTGGGTGCCAGGCCGAGCAGGATCACGCCGATACCAAAACCGATTCCCGATATGACCATGATGCGCTTGCCACCGGGGCCATCGGCCTTGGCGGCCAGCGGAAGCGACACCGCAACCGCGCCAATCGCGCTGGCGGAGCTGACAAGACCGACCCAGCTGTCTCCCAACTCGAAGATACCTTCGACCAGCGCCGGGATGAAGGCCACGTAGTTGAACCCGAACATGATGACGAAGAACGAAGCAACCACGATGCGCCGGAGTTGACGATCCGAGTGCACGTAGCGCACGCCTGCCTTGATCTCGACAAGGGGGTTGCGCGGGGTGGCGTCGGTGGCAGCCCGGTATGGCAGTCGCCAGATCTGCACCAACGAAGCGAACGACATGGACGCCGACAGCACATATGCGCCGCCGATTCCGACAAAAGCGATGCCGGCCAGGAAACCAGCGAGCGCAGGAGCGAACACTCGGGTCGCGTTCATGCTCAGCAACGACAAGGTGATCGCATTGCCGAGCTGATCTCGCCCTACGAGCTCGGCCGCCATGGCAACGCGGGCAGGACCGTAGAACGCAAAGGCCAGGCCCTGGGCCATCGATGCCAACAGCAGCATCCAGAACGTGACCACGTCGGTCAGCACGACCAGCGCCATCAGTGCAGCAGCAACGAAGATCAGGCCTTGGCTCCAGAGCAACACGCTGCGTTTCGAGAAGCGGTCGGCGACCACGCCGCCGAAGGGTGTCGTGACCAACATGGTCAGACCGAAGACCAGGTAGACCAGACCCAGCGCGCCCTCGCTCTCGGTCAGGTCCCACGCCAACAAGCCGCGCAACACGAATTGGCCCTGCACCGACATGAACGAGAACACCCCGGCCCACCACAAGGTGCGGTATTCGGGGACCTGTAGCGAAGACAGGGAGTCACCGAATCTGGTTTGTCGCGTCATGCCAGGACCAACGTAGCGTTTCCGATACGCCTAACTACTGGTCGCTGGTGTGACTTCGTACATCTCGTAGACCAGGTTGTCGGGGCTGTTATGGCCCACGCCGACCGCCTGCATGCGGTTCAGCCAGTCGTATTTCTCGGCGCCGGTCTGGAACAGCGGCGCGGACACCACCGAGCCATCGGTCAGGTTTATTCGCCCGGAGTATTCGACGTAGATCAACTCGTCGTCGTCGGTCTTGAGTGTGGCTCGCACATCGAGCGTGCCATAGGACCCATCGGGTCCAACGGTCAGCCAGTCCGCGGCTGATTTGCCGACCATCGACGCATTGAGCTCGGGACCGGCGACAACGATGGTGTCGACTTCGGCCACGATTCGAGTACCGACAGGACCGCCCTTGATGACGAAGGATTCGCCGAGTTCGACGGTCATGGTGGCGAAATGAACAAGTGCTGGTTCGGACATACCCAGACGCTAGCTCGCCTGACCCACCGGCTTGTCCTCGATGCCCGGACGATAGAGCCAAGTCAGATCAATGCTCGTCCACTGCGTCTCGGGTGTCGTTCGTTCCGCTCACCGGCCGCTCGACCTCTTGGAGCTTTCAGTCCTCGAACGAGACCAGAATGGCGGCGTTGGCCATGATCAGCACATCGTCACCTGACGGGGTGGTCACATCGAGGCCGCCCTTCTCGGCGATCACGGTCACCGTGCCATAAGGGACTTCTTCGGCCACGGCCTCGCAGTCGACCTGCCCAGGTTCAGCTGCGCCGATGATGACGTCGACGAACATGTCGTGGCGAGTCTTGCCGGTGGCGTTGAACAGGTTCAGGCTGCTGTGGCGAAGCGCATCGGACACGGCACGCCGGGCGGCTTTGGTGTAGTCGCCGCCGTGTACATCGACGCCCATACCCATTTCGGTGATCCATCTGGTCTTGGCCATCATTCGCCCTTGAAGATCGGGGACCGCTTCTCGACAAAGGCCGCCGCAGCCTCTCGATGATCCGCGGTTGCCATGGTGAAGATCATGTTTTCCGCCTCGGCGTCGAGGGCGGTGGCCAGGTCGACAGTCGTGGCTCGATTCAGGTTTTCTTTCATGCGGGTGATCGCCAGCGGCGCTTGGTTTGCAATGTCCTCGCACCAATGCAGAGCTGCTGTTTCGAAGTCGTCGTCGTCGAGCACAGCGTTGACCAGACCCAGCTCCTGTGCCTGCGTTGCGGTCAGTCGAGGCGAGCGGAAATACAGCTCTTTGGCCTTGGCTTCGCCAACGAGTCGATTCATGAACCAACTACCGCCGAAGTCACCCGATGCACCCACGTTGGCAAAGGCGGTGACCAACAGGGCATTGGGCGCCGCCACTCGCAAGTCGGCCGCGAGCGCTATGGACAGGCCCGCACCGGCAGCAGCACCCGGCAACGCAGCCACGACGGGCTTCGGGAAATTGTGCAACGCAAGCGACACCTCGCGCTGGCGCCGCTGAAGGTCGGCGATTCGCTCGTCGTCACCCATGGTGGCCCGAGGCCCCTCGCCACTGACGTGCGACTGATTCATGGCCTTGACATCGCCACCAGCACAGAATGCGCCGCCGGCACCGGTGACCATCACGACCCGGACGTCGTCGTTGCCCTCGATCTCTTGCAGCGCCGTGTTGAAGCCGTCGTACATTTCGCCCGAGAGAGCGTTGCGCCGGTCCGGACGGTTGAACGTGAGGACGGCGACCCGGTCTTCGAGCCTGCCCAGTAGGTCGTTGGTGCCGGTTTCGAGCGTTGTAGACATGGAGACTCCTAGTGGTGACCGGAAGGTGAATTGCCGCTCATGACAGTAGTTCGGCACTAGGTTGAATCAAGATTTCGGAGCACGAGGACCTCGCGACGTGAACAGAGACCGGTCGGCAGAGACTGATGCACGCGATACCGGCGAGCACTTTTTCGGCTCGCTCGTCAATGAGCAACCCGTTCCAACACGGGCGTCGGCGCAACGCGCCGCGGACCTCGCCGCCCAGATCGAGTTCCTCGACCGCGAGGTCAGCCGCTATCGAGATCTCTTGGCGACCGAGCGCATCAAGCACTCGACCGGTCTGGCGGACCTGCAACTCGCATCCGACACCAGACTCGATGCGTTGCAGCAGGAACAACGCAAGCAAACCCAGGCTTTACACGACTCGTATCGGACGCTGCTGAACAATCGCCAAGTCGAATTCGACCAGGCGTTGTCGGAGGCAACCAACGGCCGAGCCACGGAACTGGCCGACGAACTCGGCCGCCAGCGAGAGTCGCTCGATCGAGCCCAAGCCCGCCGCGAAATCGTGCTCGGTGCGAACCACCAGCAGACCGTCGACGAGATGCACGAAGCGCACACTCGTGCTGTCCAGGAGATCAAGCGCGACCTTTCCCATGCAACCAGCACTATCGAACGACTTCAGTCCGAGCTCGCCACTCAGGTCGAGCGGGCGGACAACGCCGAACAAGACCTTGCCCGTTCTGTCCAGCAGGTCGCAGACCTCGAGCGCAAAATCCAACTGATCGCCACCCAAGCGCGATTCAGGGTCGACGAAGCTGAAAAACAGGCAACGGCTGCCACCGATCGCCTCAACGCAGAACGCCAGCGCTCGTCCGCGACGCTGGCCGAGCTCCTCGAACGCAGCGCATCGATCGCCGCCGAGGCAGACAAAGCCAGATCCGAACTGGCAGCCAAACAGGTCCAGGTCGAACATGCGGTTGCCAAAGCAGTACAGCGCGCGCAAGCGGACTATCGCCAGCTCGCGACAGCGGCCGACGAACAAGTCGCTCGTGCAATCGCACGCGAGACCGAGCTCGAAGACGCCATTGCCCAGCTTCGCGCCCGGCTCCACAACAATGGGTAAAACCCTCGACTCACCAGTTCGAAAGCCGCGCCGAACTATTGTGGGCACGTGACAACGCAATCAGCGACGGCTGGCGAACCTGGCACCAGACTTCGTTTCCGCTCCTGACCCTGTTTCAGCCCAACTTTCTGAGGCCCCGACTCCCATGAATCCAACCTCGTCCTCATTCTCCGATGCCGCCGGCAGTGCCACACCCCCGGGGCCGTCATGGCTCGAAGAGTCGCCAGACTCACCAGCACCGTCGAGCTTCGCCAGCACAAGCGAGCTGGATCGGCGGGCGCTGATCTCCAAAAACGAGACCGAGCGTCACGAACTCATCTTGGCGCACAGCCAAGAACTTGCCCGTCTCACGGCCGAACACAAGCAGTCGACGGCGGGCCTTCGAGCAGAGCTCGAGTCGCTGCAGAAACAGGTTCGCCTGCAAACCGTGCGGCTCCGCAACCGGTCTGGCGATGACGAGACGCGTACCGGTGATCTCGAAGCCCAAGTCGATGCCCTCGAAGTAGAGCTTGCCGATCTTCGCCGCATACTCGAGACCGAACGCATCAGTCATACCCGTCGCATCACCGAAGATCGTGGGGCGGCGGATCGGGCCCTCGACAATGCTCGACGCGAATATCGCGAGGAACTTGCCAAACATGTACACACCCATCGCCAGACAATCGCCGATTACCGAGCCGATCTCGATGCCGAACTCGCCGATGACCGAGCGCGCCACGCGGCGGCACTCGAAGAACAGCACCATGAATACGAGCGCCAACTCGAAGCAGAACGCAAGCGAGTCGATGCGAAACTCGCAGCATCGGGTGAGCGAAGCCAACGGGAGATCGAAGCACTGCGGATAGCTCACCGTCAAGAGCTCGATCGTCAGGCAACCCAACACAAGACCACGATCAGCAACCTGCGCACCGCCAGTGAAAACAATGAATCGAAGCAGCAAGAGCTCGAGAAGGAGAACCGGGCGCTCCGGGGAGAGCTCACCTCGATTCAGAAACAATTTCGCCAGGCACAGGGCGAGCACGAGTCGATCACCCAGCGCATGAAAGACGAACTCGCTCTGATCAAGAGCGAGCTCGACGGTGAACGTCAGCGCAGCGCCGCACTGCGTGCCGATGTTCTACGACGTAGCGCCGAAGCCCACCAGGCGATCGACCAGGCGGTCGAGGAACGCACTGCTCAACTCGCCGAGCTCGAGGCGTCTGTCGCCCGCCAACGCCAATACGCCGACACCCGGGTGCGCGAGGTCTCGGCTGCGGCCGAAGAACAAGCCCGTCAGGCGGCAACCCGCGAGGCCGGACTCACCGCAACCCTGTCGAAGCTCAAGCGCGAACTCGAAGAAGCCAAGCGGGGCTCCTAGAGCCCATCGAGGTGGGCGGTCACGTTGAATTCGATCAGTCGGGCCGAGTCGAGCGTGGTGGCGATACGGCAGATCGATGCCTGTCCGAGAAACAGCCGCCAGGTGGTGGCATCGTCGGTACCCAGCGCCCATGCGACCGATGCCTTGATCGGCGAGACATGACTGACGACCACGATGTTCTGGTTGACGGCGTCGGCGGCCAGGTCGGTCAGGCCATGGCGCACCCGGCGTCCCAGTTCGTTCAGGGTCTCGCCGCCAGGTGGTCGGAAATCCAGATCGCTTCGCCACTCGGCCCACGTCTCGGCTGGCACATCTCTCACGGGCTTTGCTTCCCAATCGCCGTAATCGAGTTCGATAAAACGCTCGTCGGTCTCGACCGACTGGCCCAGGGCTGCTGCGGTTTCTTGTGCCCGCTTGAGCGGGCTGGCGATCACCCGATCAACTGGCCCGATAGCAGCGGCAGCGGCTTGGGCTTGTCGCTGACCGAGCTCGTCGAGTTGCAGGTCGAGACGCCCCTGTAGCAGGCCGTTCGCATTGGCCGTGGTTCGGCCGTGGCGAAGAAGAATGATCATGGTGGTGGTCCTGTCGGTCAGCGCAGAAGCGCTCGGTCAACTCGCCCGCTCGCGCGGAACAGTTTGCGCCGGTTCGCGTCACTGAAGCCGAGGAAACGATAGAGCCATAACATCACGGCGGCACCGATCAGTTCGAGCACGATCGCCAAGGCCGTCGGCGGAATACTCGGCCGGCTGTTGCCCACCCCGAAGCCGAACGCCGGCCACCAGAAGAGTTCCTTGCTGGTCCATGTTGCCGCCAATACCTGGTGCACGAACACGCCGATGGGAAGTCCGAGCCAGCGACGTTGGACCAGGCGTCGACCCCAGCCGATCAGCATGACGGCGATCATCATGAGCACGGGCGCAAACACCGAATGCATGATCCAGGGTGGGCCCCACAAAAAGTCGATCCAGGGCAGAAGCGAGCCCGCCATGATCAGGCGGTAGTCGAGGGCTGCCGAATCGAAAACCAGCAGCACGAGAGCAAACGAGAGCGCGATGAACCAGAAAAACACGTGGGGCTGTCAGCCGGCTCTCAGCGAACCAGGATGCGGTTGCATTCGCCACAGCGCACGATGGCATCTTCGGATTCTTTGCGCAGGCGGTCGTATTCGACTGCGGGCAACGACAGGTGGCAGCCTTGACAGGTCTTCTCGATCAGCCGGCAAATGCCTATGCCGCCACAGTCGGCGCGTGACTGCTCGTAGATCTGCAGCAATTCAGCGGCGATCTCGGAGGCTGCTTCTCGACGTTGAAGCTTCTCTGACTCGATCTCGGCGTCGATCGAAGCCTGGGAAGCCGCCAGCGAAGCGGTTGCCTGCTCACGCCGCTGCTCGACCGACGCCAGCTTCTCGTCAAAGGAGCCAAGCAATTCATCGAGAGGCTCGCCTTGCTCCATCGCAAGGATGACCTGATCTTCGATGTCGGCACGACGTCGGTTGAGCGTCACGAGCTCGTCTTGAATGGCCTGCAGGTCCTTGTGGGCAGTAACCGAGCCGTCGTAGAGCCGCAGGTTCTCCTTGTCGATCCGACCAGTGATGATGGCAGCCTCGTCTTCGTGGCGCTTCTGCTCTCGTTCGACCTGGTGGCGCTGGTCGGCCACTTTGCTGCGTTCGGTATCGAGGTGCGACTGCTCATCGTCGAGTGTCGTGAGCACCGAGAACTCGGGCAGCGTGGTGAGACTGTGGGTCAATCGGTCAATGGCTGAATCGTGTTCCTGGACGATCAACAACTGAGCGAGGGTCATCGCTGCAGTGTAGAGCGTTGTTTACTAGCCAACAGGATTGGCATAACAAGTGTCGATGACGCCGTCACGATTCGTGTCTGCCCCATAGGGGAATCCTGCAGGACACACGCTGGAACTACCGGCGGCCGGCGGCGGTGGAGCAGGTGCGTTCTGGAAACAGGTGTCGATGCGGCCGTCACCGGTGGTGTCGCGAGGGGTGTAGCCGGCTTCGCAGACACTGCCGCCCTGCTGCTGTTGCTGCTGGATCGGCGCACACGTATCGGCAAGTCCATCACCGTTTATGTCGATGGGTTGGGTGCCTGACCCGCAGTTCACGCCGGTGTTTCTGGCGGCGTTGTTGCGGCTGGCGCCCGGTTGACAGTACTGGTCGATCAGTGCGCCGTCACCGACGTCGAGCACACCGCAGCGCACGTAACCGGAGCCAGCAGGGTTGGGTATGCACTGATCGATCACGCCGTCGTTGTTGGTGTCTGTCGGCGAGAAGCCGGGAAAGCTGGCACATGGATTCTGGGCCACCAGATCGTTGTTGCCGTCTTCGCGAATGAACCGGCCCGGGCGCGTGTCGGGGCATTCGGGGAACGGCTCCGATGGCAGATCTTCGTGATACGCCGTCATGAACTGGCCCCAGGCCTGCGAGGGGAACGAACCACCGGTCACGTTGATTCCGCCCACACCACGCATCTCGACACGTTCTTGGGGGTTACCCATCCACACCGAAGTCGCAAGCTGGGGGGTGAAGCCGACAAACCACGCGTCGCTGAAGTTTTCGGTGGTGCCGGTCTTGCCACCTGCGGGCTGATCGGGAATCTGAGCTCGGGTGCCGGTTCCTCGGATGACGTTTTGTTCGAGTACCTGACTTGCGAGGCAGGCAATGTCTTCACCCAGCACGCGTGTGCCCTGGGTCTGGTGTTGGTACAGGATGTCTCCGGCAGCGTTTTCGATGCGGTCGATGTAATACGGCTCGTGGCGCACACCGCCATTGGCGATCGTTGCGTAGGCGCTGGCCACTTCGAGCGGGCGCACCTCGGTAGCGCCCAACGGCAGGCTCTTGTTGTTGTCGACTTCGGGGTCGAGTTCGAGTCCGAGCCGGTTAGCGGTCTCGATCACGTTGAGGATGCCCACAGCTTGGCCGAGTCGAACAAAGCCGCAGTTCGATGATCGAGTCACCTGATTGGTCAGCGTGTCGACGCTGCCGCCGGAGTTGCCGAAGTTGATCACCCGGTAGATCGGATCGACCGATCCGGGGTTGTCGAACTGGCATGGGCCGATACCCGAGATCGTGTCATTGGGAACAAAACCCGCTTCGAGGGCAGCGATGAGCACGAAAGTCTTGAACGATGAACCGGGCTGACGATCGCCCTGGGTTGCCAGGTTGAACTTGGCTTCTTCGAATCGAGGACCACCCACGAGTGCCCGCACTGCGCCCGTCGCAGGTTCGATGGCAGCCACTGCCATGGTGAAGCGAGTCTCGTTCTCTTCGTCGGTGTTACCCGGCAGAATGGCGAAGTCGACCGGCACGTTGGCGTCTCGGGCGTTCTCGGCTTCGGATTGGGCCGACGAGTCATAGGTGGTGAAGATGCGGTACCCACCACGGAACAGGGCGTTGATGCGACTCTCCTGGGTTTCACCCACCAGATCGATCACTTCCTGGGCTTGGTTGGCAGGCAGGTTGCCGTCGATGAAGCGTCGTCGAACTTCGGCTACGTAATAGTCCTCGGGTAGCTGAGCTTCGAGGAATTTACGTTCGTTCGGCAGCGGCACCCGGTTGTAGAAGCGGGCCTCTTCTTCGTCGATCGCACCGACCTCGACCAGCCGGTTGAACACGATTTCGCGTTGGCGTTGGGCCGCAATCGGGTTGATGAACGGGTCGTACTCTGCAGGGCTGGAAATGAGCGCCGCCAGCAGCGCTGTTTCCGGCCAATCGAGATCGGTGGCGTCCTTGTCGAAGTAGACCTCGGCCGCGGCCTGCACCCCATAGGCGCCGGCGCCGAAGTACACCGAGTTCAGGTATGCCTCGAGGATCTCACCTTTGTCCAAGTCGTTTTCCATGCGCCATGACAGCACCGCTTCGCGAATCTTGATCGGTATCGATCGTTCGGTTCGTTCCGCTTCGGTGAGAACCCGGTTCTTCACGAGTTGTTGCGAGATGGTGGAACCACCCTGGGAGATACCGCCCGCACCGACGTTCTCGACCAGTGCTCGAAAGGTGGCCCGCAGATTGATACCCGGATGAGTGAAGAACTCTGCATCTTCGATGGTGACGACCGACGTGATGAGCTGTTCGGGCATGTCCTCGAGCGCCAACAGCTCTCGGTTCGAGCCGTCGTCGATGAAACGAAAGATCTCGTTGCCGTCCTTGTCGTACAGCAAGCTGCGGGTGTCGAGGTTGGCGAGTGAGATCTCGAAGCCAGCCTCGCCCTGCACTGCCCCGCTGAGTGACCCGATCTGAGGGCCAACAACGGCGCCCGCCGAAACCACGGTGACCGCAAGCAGGGTCACGACGAGAAACATGCGTATCAGCGTTGAACCAATCCGGAGCACCGGGCAATGTTAGCGGGCTTCCAAGCGCCCGAATCGGCACCCCTCCACCATTAGGGTGCGCTCCCTAACCGGCGCCGATACGCCGCTCGGCCCAAAAATCCGAACGCCCCGCCGGGGGGAAGTGGCGGGGCGTGTAAGCAGCGAATTCGGGGGGGGGTAGAACTCAGCCGCTTTGGACTTGTGAGAAGAACGATAACGAATTACACGCGTGTCGTCTACGTGACAGGTGACACGCGTTTACTGTGTTGCACCGCTCCGCTCGGGGCGACGTTCGTCGCACATGGTTTTGCGCTCGCCCCCGAAGCGGAACGCCCCAACCGACCTGAATAGTGCTGCGTGCCAACGCAAGTTGCGCCGCGAAGCAAGCAACTCTAAACATAGAGCGAGGGACGAGCGTCTAAGTGGAGCGAAGCGGAACGCCCCAACCGACCTGAATAGTGCTGCGTGCCAACGCAAGTTGCGCCGCGAAGCAAGCAACTCAAATCAATACTGCGTGTAGAGCAGTACTCCGGCGATGCCGCCTATGACGAGGAAGAACATGGCGGCTTTGACGGCGGCTTTGGCCATGCCGTAGAAGAATCCCATCACTGCAATGATGGCAATGGCCACCAGAATGATGACGAACGTGGTGTTCACGCCGCTGGCGAGTAGATCAGTGGGGATGCGGTCGACGACCGATTGCGGGAGCTGATTCAGCACCGCATCGGGCACTTCGTCGATCACGCCTTCTCGAAGATCGTCGACGACACCGGGGAACCGCTGGCGCAGTTCTTCGGGCAGCGCCTCGATCTCGTTGGGGTCCATCTGCAGGATTTGCACGCCTTGACTGTAGGACCCTGGGTGGCTCTGGGTCGGGCACCCCGGCTAACATTGCGTGAGTCGAGAACTTACAAGGGGTTTGTCATGGCGAACACAATAGACGAGATCAAGGACCAGATCCACGCGCAAGCAACCGAAGATCTGGACTTCGAAGCCGAACGCCTGCACCGTAAACAGCGCCTGGCTGCGGGCCTTCGCACCATGGGTCGCCTGCATCTTGCCGAGGGTGTTGCCGGCCATGTGACGGTGCGCGATCCCGAGTTTCCCGACCGTTTCTGGGTGAATCCGTTCGGTCACAACTTCAAGCTCATGACGGTCAGCGACCTGATTTGTGTCGACCATCACGGCGATGTCGTGATCGGCGACCGCCCGGTCAACACCGCTGCCTTTGCGATTCACAGCGAGCTGCACAAGGCCCGCCCCGATGTGATCGCTGCTGCCCACAGCCACTCGATGTACGGGCGCACCTTCTCGTCGATGGGCACGCCGCTCAAGATGATCTCGCAGGATCACACCATGTTCTACAACGATGTCGCGTATTGCAAGGTCGGCAGCGGCACGCCGGTCGTCGACACCGAGATTTCTTCGCAGATGGCGGCTGCGCTGGGTGACAAGAAGGTCATGATCCACCAGAATCACGGGCACATCACGACCGGCGGCTCGGTCGACGCGGCGGTGTGGTGGTTCGTTTCGCTCGAGCGTTGTATGCAGTCACAGCTGTTGGCCATGTCGGCCGGCACCCCGATCGAGGTTTCCGACGAGATCGCCCAACAGGGCTACGACGTTCAGGGTGGCGACTTGTCCGGCTGGTTCCAATTCCAGCCGTTCTGGGACGAACTCGTCGCTCGCGAACCAGAGTTCCTCGACTAGTCGGCCAGGCGCAGGGCTTCGCGAGGGCGGAGCTTGGCGGCTCGGCGGGCGGGCACCACGGCTGCGAACGCCGAGGCCACGAACGACATGATGGTGATGAAGGCAATCACGCCCCACGGAACGCCGAAGGGCAAGACGCCTCCATCGAACGCGGTCGACCGGGTGGTCGTGAGGTAGCCCGTGAGTACGCCCAGGCCCATGCCGGTCACGATGCCCATGAGCGACACAAAAGTTACTTCGGTCATGAACCAACGACGAACGCCCGAGCTCGTCAAGCCCATCGCCCGTATCAACCCGATCTGACGGCGACGTTCACGCACAGCCCGGAACAGGCCCACGGCAAGTCCAGCAATACCGATGACGGGTCAGCTGTTCATTTCTGAAATTGCGACAGGAATTCTTCGTCTCACGAGGCGGGACTGTCAGTTGACCCGAAGGTGCCTCGTTCGCGTCTCCGGACCAACGGTGCCAAAGTGGCGGGCTAATGTTCTCTACGAGGAGCTAGTAGAAGGACGTGTCGCTCTGGCGAGCGTTCCTTTCCACCAGATCGTGTGGTGAGATGCCGCTACTAGCCAGGTTGTTCGGGTTCGCCTGTCAGACCAAACGGTTTCGGGCGGCCCAGTGGGTGAGTTCATGACGGTTTGACAGCTGCAGCTTGCGCAACACGGCCGACGCGTGGGTCTCGACCGTGCGATCCGAAATGTGTAACTCGCCGCCAATCTCTTTGTATGTATAGCCCCGTGCCAAGTGCTGCATGACTTCGCGTTCTCGCGGTGTCAGCAGGTCAACTTCGTCGAGTGCCGTTGCTTCAGGCTCGACGTCGGCTGGGGGTGCGTGCGCGAACGCATCGAGCACGAACCCGGCAAGCTTTGGCGAAAAGACAGCATGTCCCGCTGCGACTTGCTCAATGGCGCCGACCAGTTCGATGCCATCGATGCGTTTGACGAGATAGCCCCGGGCCCCAGCCCGCACCAGACCCAGGACATCCTCTGGGCTGTCAGACACGGACAAGCCCAGGTAACGCGTGGCACAGCTGGGGTCGTTTGCGAGGACCGCAGTGATGACGTCGCCTCCGAGACCCGAAGGCAAG